>WLWD01000998.1_pt1 | contig 82606 bp, 54 predicted proteins | sample 6712731 | NCBI WGS metagenome assembly WLWD01 (sample SAMN12718690, study PRJNA576275) | sponge metagenome | isolation source: marine sponge | host: Mycale hentscheli | place: New Zealand: South Island, Marlborough, Capsize Point | collected 2014-11-01
ACCATTCATTTGGGTCATGTTATTTGCATTCTTTGTTATTTTAGGACAGTTGTGCCTGTGCAAATCATCAACAAGCCCCATCTCGCACACCCAAGGAGTCATGGAAGGAATTATTCAAGACATCCTGCATCATCAATGTACTGGGGATTTCATACATCACCTTTTCCTACATATAGAAACACATATTCATCATACTGGTGCCCTATGCCATACCCTTATCATCCTAATGGTCCCTTGCAGACCCTTACCCATCAGAACTCCACACTTCAAGAATCAACCCTTCAAGATGATCCTAGTCACTCACTTTGTAACTCCACCCATTTAGGCCACACTCCAATGCCCAAATCATCTCCTGAACCTGCCAACAGCTTGCATCTCAGGCCGAACCTGAGTATTTCTCCTGAGCATGCTCATTAAGGTAAATTGTTCATTAGCAATTTTAGATCGTATATATAGTCACTAAAATTTATTTTTTCTTAATTCCAGGTCATAGTATTTGACGTTGTATTTTTGTTTTTGGTACAATATTCAATAGTCAAGGATTGTTAAACATGTGCATTTGTTTTTTGTTTTTTGGTCATTGTTATTTGTGTCAATTATGAAAAATAAACGGTATTAAATATCCTGAATAGCTGAATTTGAAAGTGAATGTAAAAATCTGTCTTGGTTCATTTTTGTAGACAATGTCTTCAGGCATAACATGTTTGAAGACGAGTATATATAAAATAATAAGATTGTTTTAATTATTCCAGTTAAATAGCTAGCTACTAGATTACAAATAGCTAGAAAGAGCTACAGACAAAACTTTGGAGTGGGGTTCTGATTCATTTTCTTAGGGTAAGGTGGTGCTGCTAAAGGTATCGATGTAAATAACTGATGACTGCCCTGATGTAGCATTTCTTCTTATGAAAGTAGTGACTATAGTTACGTTTTCCCAAATAACTTCAAATATAGCATTTCTATAAATCAAGTAGCTACTGTATAGTATAGAAAATGTTTAGCTACTTCATATCAAGGTGAAGAGGTTAGAATAAAAATTGCATGTTTTTTTTTTCATCCTAGCTTAACCAAATTTGTTGTCTTCTAAAGTAGCTACGGGTATTTAGTTTTTTTTCCTTCTAAAGTATTTAGTTCTTTCATGATCTCTAGACAGCTTTTTCTTACCAAAGTAAATACCCAAAACGTTTGGTTTTAGTTAAATAATTACTAGTGTACATCGTCTAAGTATAGCTACACTTACTATAATTTAATTAGTCATCTTTTTTATAGCTAATTATTTTCAGCCAACCTAGCCTTCCTTAAAGAAAGCAGATCTTCCAGGACTCACATCTAGGGAGCAAAATATCTATAATTTTATTTAGGTAAAACTGATCATGCCTTTATTAGCTACCCTTTATACTTGATCTATGCCTACCCAGTTACCTAGCTACCAAAGCAAAACCAAACCAGGCAAAAAGTTTTGTCAAAGTTAAACTACTAAATAACAATATTTCTAGCTAAGTGCAAAGTGAGCTTACTTGAAATCGTATATAGCTAGCTAGCTATTTTTTTTTGTAAAAGAAATTAGAATTAGTTATTTAACTACTATCTTTGTTATACATATTTGAATGTTATTGTGCAGCACATGTATATGTAAAGCTATATAAAAATGGGTGAGACAGAAAATTGTAAGTATAAAATTTGGATGCTGTAAAAAAAAACAACAACATTTAATAAAAAAAAAAGAAAAACCAAATAAAAACCACTTAACAACAGTAGCTACTTATGATGACAGGAAGGGTGAATATACACTGTGGCTACTAGTCATTCTGAGGATTAGGATGCTGTTCATCTTGCTGGTTCTTCTTCAAGCATGTCATGCAACCCCGTGGAGGATCGATATTTTGATAGTCCTCTTGCTGATTTCTTCCTCTGTGATAACACTTGAGGCCCATGAGAATTATTGTGATAATTAGTGCAAGGACAACAATCCCAAGTCCTCCAGGCAAAACATACTCTTGCAAAATATAGTTTAACTCATCCTTTTCTATAAATACAATACAATATATATTATATATATATAGTACTTATTACATGAGTCAGAGTGTGATATGGTGAAATATTTCAGGAGCAGGCTAATTTATTTTCACATGAGCCAGATGTGAGTGAAAATAAAGCCTGAGAGTGAAATATCTAGCCATATCACTTTGACGAGTGTAATAAGTGGTTTATTCTACCCTAGATATCTTTACCACTGTAATTAGTACTAGAGGAAGGGTAACTCACAGCTAAGTTACTAAGCTACCCACACCCCCAGCTGATATTTTAGCAGCTGCTCTAACCCTGTAGAGAGCAGGGTACACAAGAGGAAGGTAGTAGTAAAAACCAAGAAAATCGGAAAAAACAAGAAAATTGAAAAAAGTTTGGCCAGTTGCTATAACTACAAGGGTAATGAGCTTGGCAGGCTTGAAATAACAGCTTGAAATATCCTGAATAGTTGAATTTGAGCTTCTGTGGTAAAGAATGACATTGCCTCCAACTAGAAGCTACTCGTACTGCCTACTGTACAGTTTCTTACAGTTTCTTACGGGTTAAGGCTGGCACCGGCTATCTGTAAAATCTTAATTGAGCCCCTAGATATGGGCAACCCAGGTCTTCCCTTAAGGTGTCTCAATAGATAGATACAAACAGCATAACACTTATACAGAACTGGACTAACTCAACTCTGAGCTGAGCATGGCAGGCCATAGTATATATACTAGCCACACACAACTCACATGACACTAACAAAAAAGATATAAGATATGACCATTGACATAATTAGCAGGTAATTGTTCTATTGTTCTCTGAATAGGCATTTACTGCCTTCACTGAGGTTACTTTGGGTGGGAGGTCCCACAGCTACCTTGGCATTTTACTCAGTTATGAGCTATTTCACTTCCCTCGCCCCCCCCCCCCCCCCCCCCCCCCCCCCCCCCCCCCCAATTTCAATTGAACTAGCAGATTTTTCACATACATTTTTGAACGGGCAATTTATGGGCCAGGCCAGCCCTACTATTACACGAGTCAGAGTGTGATATGGTGAAATATTTCACAAAGCAGGCTAATTTATTTTCATGGAGACAGAGGTGTGAAAATAAAGCCTGACAGTGAAATACCTTGCCATATCACTCTGCCCAGAGTGTAAGTGGTTTATTCTATCCTAGATATTTTCACTGCTGTAGTACTCCCCTGGTGGTAGGCCAGGGTGTATAGTTGGCAGTAGGGGCTCCCCACAACTCCAGCTGATATTTTGGCAGCTGCTCTAACCTGGTTGGGTAGGCTAAACCAGAGGAAGGTAGCTGTAAAAACCAGGGAAAGTGGTAAGTGAGGCCTAGGTTGTTATAACTACTAGGGTAATGAGAGCTTGCACAATACAGCTGAGATAACACTATAATATGATAAGGTACCTAAAGATAACATTGACCCTGTGTTACTTCACAGGGTCACATACCTATAAATAACTTTGTGAAGATAGTTGTGAAGATATCAAGTATGGGATAAATGTATAATACTTATTACATGAGTCAGAGTGTTATATGGTGAGATTTCACAAGTAGGCAAATTTATTTTCATGAGCCAAAGGGGAGTGAAAATATGTTAAAGCCTAAGAGTGAAATATCTTGCTATATCACTCTGATGATGCAGGCCTGGAGGAACTGGTCTGGTTGGTCCTGACCATCTTTCCCAATGGGGAATTCCGAAATTGAGGGGAGGGGAGCCTGTAGTGCTAGGGTTGCTATTGACTGCCAATGGGTTTGAGGATAATGAGCTTGGCAATACACCCATGCTGCTTTGAGATATGTAAAAATAACATTGTGCACCAGTCCTACTATTACATGAGTCAGAGTATGAAATGGTGAAATATTTCACAAAGCAGGCTAATTTATTTTCATGGAGACAGAGGTGAGTGAAAATAAAGCTTGAGAGTGAAATATCTTGCTATACCACTCTGCCCAGAGTGTAAGTGGTTTATTCTACCCTAGATGTTTTCACTGCTGTAGTTTATACTTGGGCCGGTAGGCCAGGGAGTATACCCGCAACTCCAGCTGATATTTTGGCAGCTGCTCTAACCTGGTTGGGTAAGCTACACCACCAGAGGAAAGTAGCTGTAAAAACCTGGGAAAGTGGTAAGTTAGGCCTTGGTTGTTAGAAGTACTAGGGTAATGAGCTTGCACAGCTGAGATAACACTATGTGATAAGGTACCTAAAGGTATATGTAACATTGACCCTGTGTTACCTCACAGGGTCACATACCTAAAAATAACTTTGTGAAGATAGTTGTGAATATATCAAGCATGGAATAAATGTATAATACTTATTACATAAGTTGGACCTTTATATGGTGAGATTTCACCAGTAGAGGCAAATTTATTTTTATGAGCCAAAAGCCTGAGAGTAAAATATCTTGCTATATCACTCTGATGAGTGCAGGCCTGGAGGAACTGGTCTGGGGAATTCCGAAATAACTATTATCTTTAAAGGGAAATCCCAAATTGAGGAGGGGGAGGGAGGGAGGGGAGCTTGGTGCTAGGGTTGCTATTGACTGCCAATGGGTTTGAGGATAATGAGCTTGGCAATACACCCATGCTGCTTTGAGATACCTAAAAATAACATTGTGAATATATCTAGCATGGAATAAGTATAGGTTACACCACAACATAAATGTTGGTATGGGATTTACACATGACGGCCAAAGGCCTGAGGATAGTGTAAATCCCATACCGACCTGACACAGAGCAGGGGTGGCGGAAGCAATTTTTCATTGGTCAGGCAAAACTTTTTGTCATAAAATTCATTGCTTATAAGTAATTGTAACTTGTTAATATTAATAAGTGAAATAATTGATACACACACATAGATACAATGGACATAGTGAATCATTCAAAAATGTCCAAATACACGCAGTCGATTTTCATTAGAGCCAACATACTCTTTAGCCACTTCGGATAAATTCATTGTTTTTTTAACAATATCCTTATAGATGTCAATTATCATGAAATGGTTTAGTCTGGTTTGTTGCATTGTGCTCCGTAGATAGCCTTTAACAATCTTCATTGTGGAGAAAGACCGTTCACTAGCTGCATTTGTACCTGGTAAAACTAAAATTAGGCGAGCAAGCCAACATACTTGCTTGTAGAATACTCTCTGACTTGACGAAAGATTGCGTAGGAATGTGATGCGTTCGTTTAAGGTTATACTCTGATTAGATACACTGGAGAAACTTGAACCAAATATTTGAAGTTGAGTTGAAAGTTCACTTTCATTGAAATCATCTCCATACATGGTAATAACTTCTTGAAATTCCACCGAGTAATCACATTTGTTAGCAGCTTTTACAAACAATTGTTCAAGGTTTTTATACATCACATAACCGGGCTGATCAAACCTGTCTTGGATGCTTGTAACTGCAAGATCCACGGCTTCAAAATATATTTGCCGATAGTGATCTTCAACAGTTGTTGAAAAATAGCACTCTCCATCTCCTATTTCAAGCCGCTTTGGTGCTTTCCTTTTTCGTGGCAGCAATGGCTCATTAGTATCTGTTCGTTTTTGCATGCACTCCACATACTTCCAAAACAACTCAAACATACTATCACTTCTCATATCCTTTAGGGTCTGAATAGTTTTCTCAGCAATATCCTGACCATCACCAGCAGACATAGACTCAGCTTGAAGGGATACACTCAAATTATCAGTAATTTTTAATATTCTTTCACAAAGGTGAAGCCCAAATAGTAAGTGAAATTCAGACATTTGAACTTTCATGCCAATTATCCTTCCCTTGATATCTGCAAGTAAGCTCCCCTCCAAACTTTCTTCCCATAATAACTTTAAAACAGAATAATTCTCAAGTATGCTTCCAATAGATGCCCCCTTAACAGTCCACCTAGTAGGACAAAACGACCGGATTCCAACAGCAGAAATTGAATCACCCTCGGAATTAAGTCTGGCCTTGATTTTGTCAAACATAACATTTCTTTTTGGTGAGAACTTTACTAATTTAGTTATTTCTAATGCAACTTCCATGGCATCACAACAGACCTTTGATTTCTTCATGGTAGTACTAACAGCTAAATTTAAAGCATGACCATAACAATGAGTATATACAGAGCACATTTCTCTTCCAAAGCCAATTTTGCTGCTACACCATTCCTGCTACCACTCATGTTACTGGCCCCATCATAGCACTGTCCGCGACATTGTGATAAGCTGACATTCATACGAACAAGCCTATCCTTTATACCATGAGTAAGGGATTCAGCACTAATGTTATCCACTTTATAGAGACCAATAAAGTCTTCATGATCCTCTAGTTTTTCATCTACCCATCGAATGCAAATTGTAAACTGTTCGTTGTTAGCAACATCAGTGCACTCATCTGCCATTATAGAATAACAAGCACTTTCTCGTATATTTTGACTCAACCTTCTAAGAACTTGAAGGGACATAATCTGAAGACATTCATTTTGAATGTCATGGCTGGTATACTTGTTGGTTTTTCTTTTCATCCACTCTTTCACCTCCGGACAATCATAACAGCGAAGCAGCATTAACTCATGAAAATTACTTTCCATATCCTCGCGACGTCTTAAAGGTATGCCTTGACGAGCAAGAAAAGATAAATTCTGTAAAATAAGTAAGAAAATCCTTCTGTTTCCTTCTTTTTCTTTTTTTGTGTGCACTACTTACAACCTCTCCAATGTCACCTAATAACTCTTTTGGAAGTGTAACAACAGCTTCAGCGGCTTCTTTGTGAGTTGCACTTGTTTGATGTTTTTTAAAAGCTGAAAGACCTTCTTTCCAATAAGTAAATCCCTTCGAAATAAAAGCTGGTTCTCTTTTGGTACTGGTTAAAAACTTGGCCTCCATAGAAGCACTCATGCATACATGGCAAAATGCAGCATCTTGTTTGATGTCATAATGCAGCCATGGATATTGAATACACCAATCTGCTCTAAAAGACCTGTATTGTAAATCAATAGCTAATGATTATAATTATAGTATGCTAGTAACTCACAATAAAAGCTTAGCTAGCTGACTGGCCTCATTTAACAGCAGTATGGCTCACCTTTCATCTTTTCCGGTACCAAATTTCCTCCTGGGAAACTTAAAACACTTGTCGGGGTGGAACTTGACTGGCACGCCACCACAAGAAGCCATATCTAACTCCTCTCCACAAGGAGTATCCACCTCGCCACCACCAGAAGCCATACTGTACTACTACCACACTTACTCACGATCGCAAGCTTATTAATAATTTTCTCACGATCGCAAGCTTATTAAAAAAAAAGAAGCGATAATAGACTAGAAGTGAAAGTAATTGCACGGTCGCTTCGAGGAGTAAGTTAATACTTTATTTCGTTGGGACAAAGAGGGAAAAAAGTTTTTAACTGTGTGCTCCTGGATTGGTTCGGCGGCTGCCGGGTCTGCCGGGCCGGTTCCGCCACCCCTGCAGAGGGATGCAACTGACTTGTACCATGGCTATAGGCTATAGGAAATGCATCAATACTAAGTAATAGTTAGAGCATAAGCGCTTATGTACTGGTGTAGTGCACTGAAGCCCAAGGGCCGTAGGTCCGAGGGCTGTGCACACTAAATTCACCAGTACCTAAGCTCGCATGCTCTAACTATTTTAGATCCCGTTTACGCATGCCCAGTTTCCACTAGCAACTTTGTTTATCAGCATTTTCGCAGAAATGGCTAAAGGCAAAAAATAGTGCACACTTACCAAGTTAGTACACCTAGTAACAATATAGCAACGGGTTCTAATTTTGATTAGATAGTTCACTTATTTACCTCCTAGGAAGTGGGTATGAAATATTTTCATCACGAATTGAGCAATCTGATTGGATAGTTTGAACGTACCATGGTACATATATTATATATACACAGCTGGAGTAAATTTTTATCAACCTGATTGGAATATCACTGAGCTATAGTGATGAATTAGGGTTCTATAGCTACTTGTTGCTGCGAATCAAATAGAATTATAGCAAGAGTATCTAATTATACAGACTTGAATTCAATGAAAGTATTCTATGATTTCTTTACTAGGGTTCATGAACTTACTCTCACAGATAACAGCCACATCCAGAGAATGATCATTACTGAACTCATGAACTGAACATTTTCTAAGATGATTATCTGGACATGATAGACGATATATTGGCTTCTTATTGGAGCCCACTGGAACACTAATAGAATAAGATTACACATCTTGGATAAGATGACTGCAACTGCTATCTTAAACACCAATTTGCTGACTCACTGTAATGAAGTGGCATTGCTAAATTTTTTGGCAGAATCAAAGCCTAATCTCTTGCACACTGAATCAGCTTCTTCTTTATGAAATCCCTCCGAACAAATTGTGTGCCACTTGGAATTTCGATAGTATTCCACTCGACCTTTAGAATTATCGCCATCTTGAAGTCTCAGGTCGCCAAAAATGACACGTTCTAATGAGAACATAAAATCAAATGCACAGCTTTGACATCAATATTGTATTTAAAATCCATTTTCTAGTACCATCAAACATCAGGAGATATTTTGGTATTGTTTTGAAGCAATTTGCTTAGGTAATCTTAAACAAGGTGAAGTAATTCTGTTTAATTCTTATTGGATGGAGGTTGATGGGCTAATTTTTTAATGAATATGCTCTAATTCATTCGTGGAAATGATGTTTTACCAGTGGAGCACGAGGTGTGGAGAAAGAGAATAGATCAGTGTTAGTGTAATTTTAAGCCTCTAGCATTATTCCTTTAGGTTAGTAACTAGCTACAAACTATAAAAAATACTATGCATGTACCTGATTGCAAGGTATGGCTTACATTCTGCCGGACTATTATGGTATTTGTCAAAAGATTGTTTTTGGATAGTCTAGGTAAGAATTTAGCGTGAATTGTGTTTAATCATAAGGTTTAGATCATTAGTAATAAATTTGTGGTTTTTCAAAAGTTTCAGCTGCAATTCAGCTCGCCCATTGAGACAAAACAATAAAGTAACTGTTAGAATTGATGCAGTAACTCGTTAGACATGTGATGAAGTTTATGTAGGAAGTCTGGGTGGACACTGGAGCACAGGGTGAAAGAATGTCAAAGATCCCTGAACTCTTCTTATTACACAAGCAAATTCTCTTGCAACCGCTAGCGGTTATGCACACCTGGAAGAGCCAGGATGCCTGTGCAGTAAGCAGGCACTGTGAGCCGTGCAAGTGAAGCTTCTGGAGCTAGGCTAGGAACTCGCAGGAAAACAGGCCTTTCCTCCAGCAAGTGGTTTGGGCACCTGAAGTCCCACCTGGACCATTGCTGTTTCATGAGAAAAGGCCTTGAATTTGCACCCCCAGCAAATTCTAGGTACCCAATCACTGCTGGGGTGGACTGATGGGGCTTGTAGGATTAGTTGACTAATAATCTTGGCACAATACTTGGTATTTAACTTGAGTCAGTTTCACATATAGTAGTGTATTACAAATGGCATATTGTAATTAAATATTAGGTACACTTAAGATGGTAATCAGATGGAAAACTTAAAGAAATTCTTACCACATGTGTTGCTGGAGTCCTTGTGGTATGTACACTGCTCTCCTCCACCACTTAGTACATTTGTACCATTGTAAAATGCTACAAAAATAAAACGTAGTAGAACTGCCATGTTTAAATTCATTATTATGACAAATTATTATACTATATATGACAATAATGATGTCACTTGATAACAGCAAGTACCCTGCCACACAGTGATGCCCGACGTAACTAACTTATGCAAATTAAGAGGGTAGTAGCGTAAGGTAGTTTTATCCATGGTTTCCCTCTTCTTCTCTCTTTTTTTCCTTAGCCTTCCCGGGCCTGTTTTTCTTTTCAACTCATGGATTCCCTTATCCTCCTCTGTATACATCTCCTGCTCCCCAGTATCTCTGTCCTTTCTGTATATTTTTCTTTCACTTCGTCATTTATTACATCAATCAGTTTTTTCTCACCTGCATTGACCCTTGCATTCTCTGCTTTTCTGCCTCTATTATAACCATTATGCCTAGCTACTGTAGATGAACAATCTTTCCCAATTCAGTTCAGCCACCCAGTGATCAGTTTTCATAGGATGCAATAGGTTAATAAGGCACTTCAAGATACTGTAAGTTGTTAAATCCACGGTTTGTCTATGGACTCCGCAATCGATGACTGCAAGTTCGAACCACGACAAGGTCACTTTTTCCTCTTTTTTTCAACTGTCAAATGGCTATCCCATTCAGGTAATGACAATGCTATACTAATTCCGATCAGCTTATGAATTATTTATGAAACACACAGTTGTTATCGTTGTTATTCTTAGTGACACACAATCAAATAGTATGTAGATTCTAAAAAAAGGGGTCTGATAATGGTGATGAAGACAATGATGTAAACTACTACAACAACAACAATAAAAATATTCACCAAGGTTCAAATCAGTGGAAAAAGAAGTAAAATCTGAAAACTATAAACCACTGATGAATGATCATCAAGTTCTCAGCTGTCAAGAGCTAATGGAGGCTAGGTTACTTAGCCTCTATGCACTAGAAAATGCACTAGCTCCCATATTATGCTTATAGCAATATGGTGAAGTCCAAAAGCTACAAAATACACAGCTGCTTAAACTAATCCAATGGTTCATGCAACAGACGAAACTTGTGAAATCTTCATTCTAACTATTTCAACAGTAACAAAAAACAAAAAGACATAAAGAATATCATGGTACAGTTGTGCTGCAGTAAAAACAGCATAGATTTTATGGCTTCAAATTCAAGTTTTTTATCATATTAGATTGGGTCTAATTTACCACAACTGAGTAAAAATACTTACAGCAACGAAGAAACATTATGGAGTCTGTGTCTTCATCTGTCAGTGAAACTGAACTACTACCACAAGAGGTCAGATATTTTGTGTAGTTGCAACAATCCAAGCACTCATGACTGGTTTCTCCACAGTCAATGTCAGATGTGGCCAGCGTGGGGTAAGTACCACTACCGATTAAATAAAGTAGTCAATTGTAATAAATCAAGATCTCGGTTGTCAGCATAGCCACTGTAAATATCAAACTCATATCTCTTTCCTTCACTTTAAAAATACTTTCTTCAAGTGTCTTACCATTTTAATACATTATCATTAAAATGCTATTTTAAAATTAGCAAAGTGAGAAAACATTGGAACTCAAGAAATGTTTTCTTTTTTTCTGATCACTGGCTTTTTATTTTGTAAAGTTTGAAAACTCTTTGATCTCAGGAATATGTAATATATCTCCCTGTCTCACCCCTTTCTTTCGTCAGCCCACCTTGCCCTTGCTTTAATTAGCTAGTTAAACTGAAAAAGCTGCACTATTGCCTAAATCTATTTATAGCTATATATTTTTCTTTCTGCTTTCTAACCCATCCATAAAAACTTTATCAAATATCCTCAAAAAATATTTTAAATTAAATTATGTTATTCATCATAAAAACGTTTATTTGTAATAATTTCAATTAATAACCTTTGTAAACCTAATATAGTGTTCAGACTCACATAACATTTTTTCCTTAACAAGAAGAAGCTTACACTATGTGTAAACCTCAAAAAAATTTCAGCTAGATAACACAACCAGGCTAGATGTTGAATTAACTTTATCATGTCCAAACAATCCCTTACATCCAAATAATCCATTGTGAGAAGTCCAAATCAAATATATCCTCTGCATCTTTCTTTGCCATAACTGCACTGACATGAGTGAATCCATTTTGACGGCACAGTGTGGTAGCCAGAGCCAAGTCAACATGGTCGTCAATTTCTATGAATCTCCAATATTTACAGTTTTCTCCTTCTTCTTTCACCGCCACTAATCCTGTTGAGGCTGTAGCAATGAATCGGCTCTTTGGAGAGGAAGGATGTAATAAAGCCTGGCCTTTGTATGCTTTATTGCCATAATTAGACCCAATATAATAGAAGGAATCATCTACAAAATATAGCAGAAAGAAAATAGTATCATTGTATTTTAACAATAACAGTGTGGATTACTGTTAATCCAACTAACCTGGTCTTGGTAATTCTAGCACTAACCTATTACTAGTGGTGTGCTTGAACACAAATGGTGAGCGAACCTTCCTAGTTAGGTTACATAAGATTACAGTATTGTGAATATTTTAACTTCTAACACTCCGGCGACTAAAAATGGTTGAGTTTTTAAATTATGTACGTATGGTAAAAGGGTTTCAATGCCATAGTAACCACTCTCCGCAACTGTTTGACTTAAAAATAAAACAAAACAAAACAAAAACAACAGACATTTCTTAGAAGTTACAGAACAGGTTTGAGCCTAACCTATTAAGACATACTTAAAAGTGAGTGAGTGAGTCTGGTACTGTTGCGTAAGGCTAAAAACCACGACAAATAGCATATTAACTTACTACCACCACTAACTAATAGAAATGGAACTCCGATAAGTGTTTGTGTTTTAACTACACCCGCAAAAGAATTCAAAGTGGTAAACAATTCAATTTCTAGGATGATATGGGTAATGATCAATAAACAAGAAGATTATGTTTGGGACGGGTCAAACACTGAGCATGAGAGGGTCAAAGTACAAATGACATACATACGTCCACACACATATATAAACTTCTAACATTCAAAGCTACTAAGAATAACGTCGAGTTTTCTAATTACGTTTATATGGTATACTTAGTTCATGTAAAACTGTATAATAGCGGTATACCATTAATTATAGCAAACAAATACAGAATTACTCTCTTGAGTAATAGAAACTTCTGTAGTATCAAACTTTTAAGCCACTGACTACCTCAATTACCAGTAACTCCTGAACAAGCTCTCAGGTACAAACAAATAGTCCAGTGCTATTTTTGTATTTTTTTTGCCAACAAATATGGATTACTACTTACCTAAATGTCCAGTATTGGTAACTTCTGTTGTATAAAATTTAAGCTATTCTGACTACCTCAATTACCAGTAACTCTTGAACAAACACTCAGCTACAAAAAAAAAAATATAAAAAAATAGGCCAGCAATATTTTTGTAAGATTAGCCAACAAATATATGGACTTACCTCAATTCCTAAGTATTTTTAACTTCTGTAGTATCAAATTTAAGATACTTTGACTATCTGAATTACCAGTATTGACAACAAGCTCTCAGTTACAAAAACAAAAGACCATTAATTTTGGCAAACAAATATAAAATTACTTTCTTACCTGAGCAGTGATAACATCTGTAGTATCAAATTTAAGCCATTCTGACTATCTTAATTTACCAGTCACTCTTGACAACAAGTTCTCAGCTACAATAAAAAAAAAAGGCCAGATTTTTTTTGTAATTTTAGCTAACAAATATGGAATTACGTGCTTACTTCAGCTTCCCCCAGTCGTTGGTAACTTCCTTAGCATTAATATTAAGACATTCTGACTACCAGTGGCTCTTGACAACCAACACTAGGCACTTCGAAGGCCCCCCAAAAAGGCGAAGTTTAGAAATTATGTCTGGTAAAGGGTTTTCAATGCCATAGTAACGGGTCGCAGCAACTTTCTGTAACCTGAAAAACAAGCGTTTTCGCAGGAAATTTCTCACAATTTGGAGCTTAAGTTTAAAGTAAGACTTGCTTAATGCTGTAGTATCAGAAGAAACTTGGGTCAAGCTTAAAAAGCCATGTTTTTAGGAGAAAAAGGGAACCCCCGCGTGCGTTTAAGGGGCATACATTACCATCCATACATACCCGATTTTGCATTATCCACCCCTAACAGTATCTCGCTCGCTCAATAACTAGTGGTGTGCTTGAGCACAAATGGCGAGCGAGTCTGCCTTGTTATAAGTTGCATAAAACTACAATATTGATATAATAATGTATTTTACCTTAAGAAACTTGTATTTCATGATGACAAAAAGGCCATTATATATATAATATAATATATAATATATATATATATATATATATAGCAGTTGACTATTAATTGCAGCAAATAAATACAGAACTACTTGATCACTTTAATTTCCTTAGTTATAAGTCTGTAGTATAATATTTAACCTATTCTGATTACTTCTATTACCAGTAACTCTTGAACAAGCTCTCAGCTACAATAAAATAAGGCCAGAGTTATTCTTGTAATTTTAGCTAACAAATATGGAATTATGTACTTATCTCAGCTTCCCCTGAGTAGTGGTATTTTCTTTAGAAACCATTCTGACTACCAGTGGCTCTTGACAACCAACAAGCCAAGCGACACTTAGCAGCTACAAAGAACAACGAGTTTTAAATTTATGTCTGGTAAGGCATCTTCAATGTCATAGTAACAGGTTGCAGCACTTTTTTGTGACTTGAAAAACAAGCATTTTTACAGGAATTCTCTCACAATTTTGAGCCTAATTTTAAAGTTAGACTTGTTTAATGCTGTAATATCAAAAGAAACTGTGGTCAAGCCTAATAAGCCGTGTTTTTAGCATAAAAATGTCCCTGCGCATGTTTAAGGGGCATACATACCACCCATACATACATATATAGTGATCGTGATGTGCTTGAGCACAAATGGTGAGCGAGCCTAATCTACAATTTTATTAAACAATTGATTTTAACTTCTAACACTCAAGCTACTAAAAAAAAAGTCGAGTTTTAATTACGTATATACAGTAAAGAGTATTCAATGCCATGTAACCACTTCCTGCAACTCTTTGAATTGAAAAAATAATTTAAAAAAAACAACCAACAAGTCACACTACTTAAATGTTTTCTTTGTAATATTTTTTAGCCAAGTAGTAGTTGTAATGCACAATTCTTTCACACAACTGAACATACTTACACAAGACATAGCTTTATGAGACGTCTAGTGGTCAATGAATTTTCAAGTAAATACTGTTGCGTAGGGCTTATAACTATGACAAATAGCGTATTAACTTACCACCACCACTACATTGAATAGAAATGGAACTCGGGTAAGTTTTTGAGTTTTAACTGCACCCACAAAAGAATTCAAAGCGGTAAATAATTACCATTTCTAGGGTGATACGGGTAATGATCGATAAATCAGAAGAAACTGTTTAGTGAAATTTGGGACAGGGTCGCAAACAGAGTTAACACAAAAATACACGAGGGTCAAAGTACAAAATGACATATGTACATCCACACACATAAACAAACAAATATCTCCAATTTTCAATTGTGTTACCCCTGAGAGTGTCTCGCTTGCTCCGCTTGCTCGCCAATGATACGGGTAATGATCGATAACCATAGGATTCTGTTTAGTGAAATTTGGGACGGGATTGAACATCCAGCTAACACAAAAATATGAGAGGGTCAAAGTACAAAATGACATATGTATGTCCAAAGATATGTATAAACGAACTGTTTGAATTGAAAAAACAACAACAAAAAAATCAGTTGAAGTGAAGTTTGGGACGGGGTCGAACACCGAGCTAACACAAACATATGAGAGGGTCAAAGTAAAAATCACACACACACACACAACACACACAAATATAGTGCTTATTACATGAGTAAGAGTGTGATATGGCGAAATACTTCAAGAGCAGGCTAATTTATTTTCAAGAGCCAGAGGTGAGTGAAAATATAGCCTGAGAGTGAAATATCTAGCCATATCACTCTGATGAGTGTAATTCCTAAGTGGACACCCCCAGCTGATATTTTAGCAGCTGTTCTAACCTGGTTGGATAGGCTTCACTAGAGTAAGGTAGCTGTAAAAACCCTGAATACTGGTAAGCCAGGCAGGTTACTATAACTACTAGGGTAATGAGCTTGCTATAACTACTAGGGTAATGATAACACTATGTGATAACATGAGTTATCTCAAGGGTCAGGTATCTAAAGATAACATTGTGAAGATATGGAATAAAAACAAGTATGCCCAATTCTCAATTTGACACCACTGTATAGTGTCTCGCTTGCTTCACTCACTCGCCACCCAATTTTGCATTATCCACCCCCTAATACTATCTTTCTCACTCCGCTCACTCGCCAACAAAATACCCCCAATTCTCAATTTGACACGACTGTATGGTGTCTCTCTTGCTTCGCTTGCGCACCAACTATTATATTCTATTTCTCACACTATTAGCCATGTTGTGAGCTGCAGCAGTGAAGCACTGATGTTGGTAGTGGTACTTCCTGAAATTAGTGAGATAACTAGTGATGTGCTTCAGCACAAAAAGAGAGCAAGCTAGTCAGACTAAAATTCAAATTTGAATGCTAGCGGCTTATTGTACTTCTTTGTTTGCCAAATGTTCTGTTTAATTTATTCGTGCTATTCTTTAGCAACACACACATACTGTTACACACACATACACACTTGTTCACTGGAAATATCAGTTCAAGACTTGCACTATATTCTCTTCCTGACTTGACTATTGGACAATTGATTGTCAAGGGTTAGCAATTAAATTTCTGAGGATGATACGAATAAGGATTGATAAAGCAAAAGTAACCACACTCCGTTGTTAATGCTCTATTGTACCAGAGCTCTAGTAGATAAAGCATCATTTGTATTCTTTAAGTGACTTGTATTTGGACAATGTATTTTCAAGTAAGAACAAATCTGTTACGCAAGGCTTATAGCTATGGCAAATAGTCCATTAACCAAGGTAACTTACCACTATGACTTAGAATACAAAATGAACACCGCTAAGTTTGTAAGACCTAACTAATGAACATATATATATATATATAATATTATATAGATATATACCTATTGAGACTTTTTAGTGAGGGTCCCGCTTCACTCACCCAATCACTTCAACAATGAGTTAACATAAAAAGCTTAGCCAAGTGACATTGGAAAATGGAGGCTACTAGTTTTTATCACCAACTTCTAGGAGATCATTTTAGAATGCATTATAATAACTGAGCACACAAAAAACTGGGAACAACATCACGTACTTGAGAAATAAATTGTGAGAACCTGAACAGATGGGGGAATACATTAAGGAAAATGGCAGGCTATTAAAAGATAAAGAAGAGTAATGATTGCTATTGATGCAGCCAAATTCAATTTCACTTCACAGGATATATGCACCATCAATTGGCTTGAAATTAAAAGAATGGATGATTTATTAAACTGAAAAGTATACCTTGTTTGCACTCTACTTTAATATAAGTATTGCACTGTCCTTCTGATATTTTTGGCGAAAATATTTGGCAGCGAAGAATATGATACTCACTTCCAGTGCAATCAATACCAGCTGCTCCAAATGATCTCTCTTCATTACTAAAACAAAGTTTCATGAAAATATATAAATCTTTATCTCCTTTATCCTGTTCCTCCCACGTCAGCCCCATACCTCTCATTAACCCTCAACACATGTGTGAGAGGGTTATAGTAGTGCATTTGTCCATTGATAAAAGAATTTACTGCGGTTGGAAACGCCCAGTAGCCAATACAAAATGGGCGCTATAACTATATGCGAATATCTGATTTTTTTATTATGCAGCTTCCTCAAATTCTATTGAAAAAAAAAAAAAAACACTTCACTAATGGCCATGAGTTGGCCATTGTGATTTTAGAAATGGTGAGTCCCAAGAGCAGAAATGCTGGCATTTTCCCAACAACAACAACATAAAAAAGCTCACTTTTCAGGGAGAGTTATTCCACATGATTCATAGCCCAGTTGCTTAGAAATGACAGAAGCCACATTGCTTTTGTCCTTAAGGTTATCACCACACACTGGTAGCATGTAAGCTGGGCTCTCAATTCCATCTGGTGCCAGTGAGATGTATAAATGGAAGACATCACGTTGGAGTACCAGGTCGCCATATGATGGAGGAACTGTTAATTTATTATCATGCAGAATATAATCATTTAATATACACAATGTCTAATAATACACCATAGAAATATTCTGGGACAAAATTCTTAGTTAAAAATGTAATGACAATGTGCACTTTGAATACACAGTAATTGTCTAGGTGAAAATGCTACAAAAGGAAATTCAGCATCATTTTTTTTTAAAGTTAAGCAAGTTTTTTTTGAGATATACAGTGGTACACTGCATTGATCCACAAAATTATCTGTTGCTCAATACCAGATATTTTTGCAATTGTAAAAGAATTGACGACAAGTATGATATGTGGGAAAGACTCAAGTGTAATCTTCCCAACCACATAGAACTCTATCCTTAGTTAGCTGTTATCTATTCCATTTATTCATTACTATTTGATTACCAAATTAACCCACAGCTTAGCGTGCCATGGGGCACATGACAATCAGATGATTGCAATTATTTTTTATCAGAAATCCTTTTGTTCATCAGTCATTGTTCAATCCAATATAAAGTTTAAAACCTTTTATCATACCTAGCAGTGTGAGGTGAAGAACATACACACATCAGGATCATTTCTGCCCCACAACTGGTGACAGCGGTATAAACGACCCTTACTGTCGGACTGACCACTTTAGCTACCAATCGTAAGAACTTCTTCCAGGAAGGCGAACGTCGGCTTAGTGAACACGTCAAGAAATCTCGTGGAGGAGCTACGTTGGATGATTTACATGGCTGACGGTAACAAACAACTTAACATGAAAAGTATGAATACTGATTCTAAAGTTTCTGGTCATGCTTGATGCTATCATATTCCATTTTTGGAATCCCAGAAGTTCACCGATTCAACTGTAACCAATAAACAGAGGTGATATTACACTGGAGTAAAGTTATCTGCTAGAGATGCCAACAGAATTGGAAGGTGATAAATCTGAACAGATGCGTGAAAAGCAGTGCGCGTCACCCAAGCATTGCTCTGAATCTCATCATATCTCTGAAAAGCCTCTGGACTTACATAAGGAGTATCCCACAGAACCAGTAATTACAGATCCTATGCAGTTTTTGCTCTCAAAGCTTATTGACATGGAGAAAGAAAGGCGAGCAGACTGGCTTAACCGATTAGTTCCGATAGGCGCGTATATACGCGACCATGAACTAAAAACCGGTAGTTCCGATAGGCGCATAAACGCGGCCAGAGAAAAGCAGCTTCAGTTTGGTTTTATTACAACTGTTTGGACTGAGGTAGCCTAGCCTGGAGTCTTTGTGGTTAAAGTACAACCAAGTAAGATTGATAATAGATAATAATTTGTAGTTAGCTGCTGTAGCTTTCAAGTAACTCCTTCTAGAAGGGTCGACCGGACCCGCGTCCAAAAAAGAATTCCGTTTTACGGAGGCCCCGCGGCAGTAATTAATTCCGGAAGTAATCGGTTAAGGAGGAGGAATATGACTTGAGTTAAAGAATGAACAGGAGCATGAACTCCGCCTAGCTACTCTACAATCTGAAATTTTTAGGTTCCAAATGGAAGAACAGAAGAAGTTGCAGAGCAGCAAGCAGAGCAATTTCACCTCAAAAATCTAAGTAAGTTTTCAGATAAAGATGAAATTTTTACCTTTCTTAATAATTTCAGTGGGGTGATGTCTGCAGCGGGTGTTCATCCTAAACTTTGGGTACGAAGGCTCCAAACACTCCCAACAGGCAAGCCATTGGCTTTGTTGACCAATATTTTGCAGAAAGAGCAATCTATTTCTTATCAAGATGCAGTAGAGCAATTATATGATAGAATGGGGTATGACTGGCATTCACTAGTTCATATTTTTAAACCATCATTCAAAATGGGTGAATCAATCGATTTGTTTATGGCCAAGTTTACCTTCATGATGCAGAGACTCCTGAGTGGTCGTAGTACAATAGAAGAGATGATTGATCAGTGCCTAATGCATAGTTGCCAAGTTTTCTAATCATAGTTCCGGGACATTAAGCCAAACCCCAGACCACATCCTAGACCACACCCAAAATCTCAAAAAATTATGAAGAAGCAATGCGTGATAGAATGATTATATTAATGTGATTTTCTGCAGCCCATGACAATGGGTATAGCTAAGTGGTCGCCGAAGTCCGCGTGGTCACTTTCTTCAGATTGAATCGATATAGCTATTCATAAAAAAAAAAATAAATAAATAAATAAAAATTCTAGAATCAAGTAAACACTCCAAATTTTAGAACAGTGGAAGCATTCGGTACTTTGGCAGATCATGCACAGTAAACAGATACAAAGTTTATCATTTCCGGGACAAACAATAGAAAGAGTACAATTCCGTTGCGGGACAGTGACTAAGTGATATATCCGGGACTGTCCCGGAGCTTTCGGGACAGTTGGCAACTATGCTAATGGCAATTACTTTCAAGTCCCTTGATACACAAGCTAAATATTTTATCTTGGGGGTGTAAGCCTTCAACCTCGGCAGACTATGCTAGGTTGTATACTGAATATTACTACTCAACCAAAGCAGACCTGTCAGATGCACCATTATCACATGCACCTTATAGACCTCACAGGAGCCAGGAACAATACAAACGTTCTCCAACAACTTTGTCCCAACTGGCTTTAAGTGCGGAATGAAGGGATATATTACTCCTAACTGCAGAAATTCTACCAATAATACGGCACCCTCACCAAAATCCAACAAGTACATCAAAATCTGGTTCAGGCAAGCCTGCCCACAATCAGATACTGGCTTTTATTAATGACAACCCATGTGTTGCCATTGTGGATTCAGGAGCAGAGAAATCTGTTATCCCAAGCTCCTTGGTTGAGTCACAATACTTAACAGGAAAGTATGTTACTCTTACAGACTTTATCAATGACAACCGGAGGAAATTACCATTAGCACTTGCGTCCTGCACAGTTGGAAATATCTCCTTTCAGGTGGAAGCTGCTGTATCTGATACTCCTTCATGTGAAGTATTATTGTTGGGTAGAAACCTGGGAGGCAAGACCCTAATTTAACTCATGTAATTCCTCCCACTCATTTGGAATGCACTCGTCCTCAAAGTGCCTTTTCTATACAAGGAGTTGATGGTTCTCACATAGCGACCTATGGTGTACGTTCCTGCACGCTCAACATTGGAATTAGATGCACATTTCGCTGGATTTTCGTCATCGCTGATGTCAAACGAGCCATTTTGAGTGCGAATTTCTTGCAACATTTCAATTAGGTAGTGGACATGTGTCACCGTACTCTACTAGACTTAATTACGCACCTCAAAGTCAATGCACACTCATTGTCGGTTTCGCCGGGACTCATTCATGTTCAGCAGGACTCATCTAACGCCTTCTTGTCACTCCTCTCTGAGTTTCCTGCACTGAGTCAGGCACGTGCTATTGGCTGTCCCATCAAGCACAATGTCGTCCACCACATATAAACTACTGGCCCACCTGTATCCTCCACATGTACCCGTCATTTCGCTCCCGAATGCCTCCAGATTGCATGGCATGAATTTGACCATATGCTGGAGTTGGGTGTAATCCGTCCTTCATCGAGCAACTGGTCATCCGCTTTGCACATGGTACCTAAGCACACGCAAGGGGATTGGAGACCTTGTGGAGATTTTCGTGTTTTGAACTAGATAACAGTCCCAGATCGGTATCCCGTTCCACACTTGCAAGGCCTCACTGCAAGGAAGTGCGATCTTTAGTCACATAGATTTAGTAAGAGCCTATCACCAAATCCCAGTGGCTGTGGAAGATGTGGTGAAATACCCTTCCCCACATGCTCACTACAGAGAACAATGACTATACCTTCAGGAACATATTAGATTATTAACTATAATTAGCCTACCTTTCCATTCACTATTCATGCATCTCACATTTCACCCTATTCACTCCCATTGCTACTTCCCATGCACTCTAACGCACCACCATTGTATGCTCTCATCACACACAATTCCTGGTTGGTTTTATATATATTGGCCAACCCAACTTGTAAAGTTCAGTTTGGATTGTATAAGCATTATTTGACATCTTGTGATATACCTACTCCTCTCTTCTCTCTAGCTTGGGTCGAGGGTTTGAATGAACTCGGTTTGATCGCTGAGAATCCTGTTGCACATTCCGAACTCTGGTGGCGGCGCTATTTTATTTCGACTCTACGTGTCACACCACAGAAGACATTCCCAAGACTGCTATTACTATGCCGTTTGGTTTCTTCAAGTTTTTTAAAATGCCATTCGGATTGCGTAATGCAGCACAGACCTTCCAACTTTTCATGAACAAGGTTTTGCAAGGTCTGGATTTCACTTGTGCTTATATCGATGACCTCCTAATTGCAAGTTCTCGCCTGAGGAGTACTTGGAACATCTTCGATCTGTCTTTCAGCAACTGGATGAGCATGGACTTTTGAGCAACGTTTCTAAGAGTCAGTTTGGCGTTAGTGAACTGGACTTTTTGGGTCACCACATCGATGCCACAGGTGTTTTCCCTTTAGAAGATAAAGTCCAGATCATCCGAGATTTTCCACGTCCAGATACTCAACGCAAATTGCGGATATTTCTCGGGCTGGTGAACTTTTACCATAGGTTCATACCAAACGGTGCCACCATTTTGCAACCATTGCACTCTCTCCTCAAACATACAAAATCTTCGTCCCATGCACCTCCATGGACAGATGAATTGCTGCCTTCGATAATGTGAAGCAAGCTTTGGCCGATGCCGTCTTACTTATCCACCCCATGCCTAATGCGCCCACTAGCATTATGGCGGATGCCTCCAATGTAGCTGTTGGTGCTGTGCAACAACAATTCATCAACGGACAATTGTGTCCTTGTCATTCTTTTCAAGAGCCTTGACGCCAACTGAGACACGCTACAGCACGTATGACCGTGAGCTACTAGCGATCTACTTATCCATCAGGCACTTCAGATATTTTCTTGAAGGACGGGAATTCCACGTACTGATGGATTACAAGCCTTTGATCTATGCTCTCTCCTCGCGCCCTGAGCGACACTCACCCAGGCAAGTAAGACACCTGGATTTCATCAGCCAGTTCACCACTGACCTTTGACATGTATAAGGTTCAGCGAACACAGCTGCTGATACACTTTCCCGCCTTCAGGCGAATGCACTTCATACTGGAAGCACTTCGGTGGTTGACTTCCACGAGTTAGCTTTGGCGCAAGCAGACGATCCTGAACTTTCCCAGTTACAATCTGATTTTTCCCTCACACGTCAAAGTGTTCCATTGCTCTCTGAAGGAACCTCGCTCATCTGTGATACTTCTACTGGTGTACAGCGTCCTTACATCCCATAAAGTTTCCGACGATCCATTTTTTATGCACTCCATTCCATTTCGCATCCTGGTATTTGCACTACTCAGCGTCTTGTGACTAGTCGCTTTGTTGGCCAAGTATCAACCAAGATGTCCATCAATGGGCTCGTTCTTGCCTTCAGTGCCAGCACTCCAAGGTGCATCGTCACGTCGCAACTCCTCTAGGCACATTTGCCACACTTGATGCTTATTTTCTTCATGTGCACATTCATTGATCTAGTTGGACCCTTACCGCTGACCAACGGTCATGTTTACCTTCTCACTTGCATTGATCGGTTTACTCGATGGCCTGAGGCAGTCCCTATATCTGATGGTTCAGCGGTGACAGTAGCTAAAGCCTTCGTCCAGATTTAAGTTTCCCGATTTGGAGTTCCAGCCACCATCACTACAGATCGTGGTGGACAATTCGAGTTTTCTCTATGGAAATCCATCACACAATTACTCGGCACATCACACATTTGCACTACTTCATATCATTCACTTACCAATGGTATGGTGGAACATTTTCACCGACAACTCAAGTCTTCACTGGCCTCGCCACGTCCTGACCATTGGACTGACATGCTCTACCTTGCCCTCTTAGGCATTCGATCAACATTGAAAGATGACCTCAAATGTACTGCTGCGGAGTTGGTTTATGGCACTAGTCTCCGCCTCCCTGGAGAGTTTTTTGTCCAACAAGAGTTCACAGTCATGGATCCATCAAGCTACGCAACGCACCTCAAGGATTGCATGAAAACATTGCGTTGTACTCCCAGCAGATGACCATCTTGTTCAACACGGCAGAACTCCAATACCCTAGATTCGGCGTCGCATGTATTTGTGCGGCACGACGCAATTAAGAAACCCTGGCAACAACCATATGATGGACCCTTCCCTATTCTCGCCAGAACAGATCATTATTATACACTGGACCTCAACGGTCACTCTGACTCTGTCTCTGTGGACAGATTGAAGCCGGCATATGTGGATTTCTCACTAGTAACTCACCTACACCCACATCATCTTCTGCTGCCTGCACCCTTGGCAACCCCTGCTACAACACCCTCCCAACCTGCCCAAGGTGTGCCACCAATTTGCTCGGACACCGCACCAGTGCCGTCTGCAACCCGGACAACAAGGTCTGGATGTCGGATTCATTGGCCTACCCACCTGAAAGATTTCGCTTCCTAGCAAGTCGCTGGAGGGGGAGTAATGTAGTGGACACTCAAAGTTATCATGAACTTTCACCTCACTATACCACAGACACACCCACCTCTTGTGATCATTCTTTTTAGACATAGTTCGCTCGTGTCATGTTGTTGCTCAGTTGAAATAATTGAATCAAAACTTGACTTTGTTGCTGATAGCTAGTGAGTGAATAGTAGGTAGTATAACTAAGACTAAAGACCCTACAAGCCTAGGTGAAATTGATTGTGATTAAGATAATGTCTTTCTTTCCTCAATCGATATATCAGAGATCTCAGAAGAGAACATACAATCTGTTCCAGCTCGTGATGGAGAAATTTTGCCAGTACCAAATATCGCCAACATTAATTCTGTCACTCTGGCTCACATGCAGCAAGAAGATGACACACTCCAGCACATTCATAAGCTTGCCATAGAACACACAGCAAGGGCTATTTTTACTCAGGTGGGATTTTTCTCAACTCTTTAACCGATTAATCGCGGAAGACGCAAATACGCGTCAATTGAGAAAAATCGATAACCGCGGAGGACGCAAAAATGCGTCTTCGCGTCTATTTCGCCCTACAGCTTTGTGGAGTCAAGGAAGCCACCAATCACAATTGCAGACGATTCTATATTGCTGTAAGTATATTTTAGGCTTATAAAATACATAGACTGCCATAAGAAAATGTTGAGTAAATTTTGTCACAACAATAAGACTTATTTCTGATAAAGTATAAATTGAAAATATATTTCATAATATAATAAAGGTACACAGAATAATTTTTTAGAGACCAATATTACTTTAGCTATAACTGCTCATGATAAGACAAGTAGAAAGCTATCTTGGCTAGTGGAACACTTGGCACTTCAGCATCCTAGTGATGAAGACAATATTCTTGACCTGGCACAGCATGGCAGTGGCAAGGATGGCAGTAGGATGGCAGTAACTCTGGTGGTAGTGACGAGGAGTTTGATGACAGCAAGAGTGACTTCAGTACTGATGGGTGTAGTGACTGCAGTAGTTACTAGATGGTCAAGGACTCTGGATGGTCAAGGACTCTGCTGAGAGAACGGAATTGATGATTCTGAAAGGTAGCGATTTCTACAGGAATTTTAACCACATTCTTTATAACAATAAGTAAAAATAAATATTGTTATACAACAGGTGAGACTGCAGGGAGCCCTCTGACATATACTTCTATTATGCTATGACCAGTTGCACTTGATAGTAAGATCACTAACTATTCTGTCAACAATGCAGCCTACCAGCACATCAAAAGTAAAGACACCTTGGAGTACCAAACTGAATACACTAAAATATTCTATCATTTATTTGTGAAGCACCTGTTTTCATGCACAAAAGCCATAAAAAGCTTCTCTGTTCACAAAATTTATAACAGATTGCTCAGTTCAAAATAAAACACACCCTAAATAAATATCAACAAATTCTTCCTGAATGTAAGACAGATGCGTGCAAAAACACTTTCTCTTACCTCTATGATCAAGTAGCAAACTGCTTCAGCCATGAAACCATACTTCCAACCTTACTAGTGTGCTTACTAAGAGCCTCAGTGTGATGCCATAAAGGTTTTTGCCAAACGGTGCGAGTACTTTGTTATTTTTAAGTCGGGAACAGCTCCTTAGCGTCGAATTTATGCTTTCCCAATAGCCTAGAGCGTACTCTATCGTTCGATAATACTGTCCCCGAGGCAATCTTCAAACGTTCGTCTTCTTTCTCTCACTTAGTGTCACCCTCCCACCAAGCAATCAATCCTCTGTGTCTCGCGTGCGCCCGTGACCGCATTACGTAAGGCGCAATTAAAATTTTTATTCGCGCGTAATCGGTTAACTGCTGAAGATGACACGGAACATACACGATTAGTAGTGCCAATTCCCTTGAGAAGAGAGGTCTTGCTAGCAGCTCATGACTTCTCTGGGCACTTAGGAATCAGAAAATTGAGGGCTATGATAGGCAAACATTTCACGTGGCCAGGGTTATACAGAGACATAGTTCAGCATTATTCCAGTTGTCCAACATGTCAAAGAGTAAACAAAACATCCCCTACACCAGCACCATGTCAATCTGTACCAATCCTTACCATTCCTTGGGAAAATATTGCTTTGGATATTGTAGGTCCTTTTCCCAGTTCAAAAGAAGGCTTTAAGTACATTCTAACAGCCATTTGTTTGGCCTCTAAGTTCCCATTTGCAGTGCCACAAGGACATGACAACTAAGTCAGTTTTAGAGGGAATGTTGGAAATCTGGTCATTCACTGGGATACCAAGGCAACTCCTTAATGACCAGGGAGCTCAATTCACAGGTAGGCTTGCAAAGCAACTTTGTGAGCGGTTACACATACACCATGAGCATACATCAACTTACCACCCCCAAAGTAATGGGTCATTGGAGAGGTTTCATGGGACCTTAGTCCCAATGCTAACAGTGCCTAACAAATAAGCGTCACTGGTCATCCAGTCTCAATCTTTGTTTGTTTGCCTGCAGAATCACGGGGTACACACCCCTTTTGAACTGGTTTTTGGAAGGGAAGGGCACTGTCCCATTGAGTTACTGTACTCATCATGGTTGAATACTAATTTGAAAGAGGTATAAGTAAGTACTGGATGAGAAGTTAGAGCAAAGATTACAAGTCTTGAGGGAAGAAGTACAGAAAAGAAGAGAGGAAGTACGCGACAATATCAGATTAAGACAAGAATTTAAGCAGTTGAGAAAGTTTGAGAAAGGAGATAAAGTGCTGATGAGAATCCCGGGTATCCACCGAAAACTAGCACATGCTTGGGAGGGTCCTTATGTAGTGATACATCAGGTAGGACCAGTGGATTATGAGAGTGAGCTTCAGGAGGGCAGATACAAGTGCAAGCGAATAGTTCACGTCAACAACCTCAAATCCTGGACAGAAGAAGCAAGAGTGATGAGAGTGGTGGTAGCTGTTGATTAGACCGAGGTAGAAGATCAGAAGGTGAATCTGAGTGGTGAAAATTTGAATAGTGTAGAGCAGAAAGATTTGAATAACGCATTGAAATTGTTTGATAAGGTTTTCTCTGATGTGCCTGCTCATACAACTGTAACAGAACACCAAATAGTCACAACATCCGATACCCCAGTAGTTTATGATCCCTATAGACTCTGTCCTCAATGGCGTGAACCAGTTAGGAAAGAAGTAGAGACCATTCTTGCATTAGGAATCATTAACCAAGTGACAGTCCTTGGGCATCACCCATTGTACCCATCAAGAAGCCAGATGGGAATTTGCGTATGTGTGTTGACTTTCGAAAACTTAATGCCCAAACTCGTCCTGAGCCATTTTACATGCCCCTGATCAATGAGATTTGGACCAATTGGGTGAAGCCATGTATATGTCCAAAGTAGACTTATCAAAAGGTTTTTATCAGATCCCTGTGGCCAGTAGTGACAGACCCAAAACAGCCTTTTTGACTCCCCAAGGAAAATTCCAATTCTGCAGGTTGCCTTTTGGGCTACCTTTCAGGCTACCATGGCATCCTTACTTCGTCATCATACTTACTATGCACTTCCATATATAGATGACATTGTCATCTTCAGTGACAGTTGAGATCATCATCTTGATTATATTAAAGCTGTTCTGAAGGTCCTGGCTGATAGCCATCTGACAATGAAGCTAGCCAAATGTACGTGGGGTGGCAGAGAGATTGAAATCTTGGATGACTGTCGGTCGGGGAAAGTTATTTGTTTCAGAAGCCCGAGTTTAAACTCTGAAGAACCTATCAAAACCAGCTTATATCACCCAACTCAGATCCTTTCTTGGTGTATTTGGGTATTATCGTCATTTTATTCCCAAATTTGCTTCATATGCCAAATGCTTGACAGCATTTGGCATAAGGGAACGATGGAAATATCATTGACACAAGAGACACTAATATGCTATATTTTTCAACAACAACGAGTGCCTGATTAAGTCAAATAATATTGCTTAAAATAATTAAATACTTTCAAGCCGATGTGCCTTACTGCATTTTCACCAATAAGTAACACTGGGTGATTATTTCATGCAGATTCACATGACAAAATAATGGCAGTTGATCAATAATACTAAATAATATAATGAACTTTGTGGAGTGGTTTCAATCATTCAATGCTGTTGGAGCCACAGACAACCACTAACCTAATTAGGCTTGAACCCTATTTGCACTTCATTCACTCATGAACTCTGTGTACACTACAATTAACTCCCCTTTTCACAACACCTACTCACTTTTCTCAGTTTTTGCAACTTGCAACTCTGACTTTCTTTACTGTTATACAGTGATTTCTCTCTAATAGTCCACCCCATTAATTGTCCATATCCTCTAATAGTCCACCTGGACTTTCATGTCCCAAACTTACTGTAGTGTATGTACGTAAACTAACCATTGCCCTCATTAACAAGTACATGCATACTGATTGTGCTAATGGATTACATCATGTAGTTGGCCATGTGACTGTGTTATTTGCCGCTGGCCTGATATAGCTAGCAAAATGGCTACCAGTTCTAGCTCTAGTCAAAAAGTGTCTACTGAAATCATACAGCAGTGCCTTTACAACTGGGACAAGTTTCTTCACGTAAAGGTAGAAAGTACACTCAATTTCAACTAGCAGCAAAGAAGCCACGAGTCGAGTTAACATTGAAGCAGAAAAGTGAAATAGTTAATGAAGCAAAGAAGATGGGATTTCAGGTGGGTAAAATGGGGACACTTGTTCTTTGCTAGCTAGAACCTACAATGTCACCAGCAAGACTATAAAGAGGACACTTCTACGTGCAGAAAAGGTAAAGCATCAAATGATGAGTTCTTTGGGCCAATCTAAGCGTAAGCGTTCTATAAAGTTCACTGCAATTGAACAAAAGGTTGTAGCCTTTGTCAGTCTTCTTCGTAATAGGACCAAGCCTCTGCCAGTTACCCTAAGCATTGTCAAGGAATATGCTGAGCAGGTAGCACAGAATCTAGGGGGAAAAGATTTTCGTGCATCTTCAGGTTGGTGGGAAAAGGTCAGAAAGAGAAATGGCATTGGTAAAAGTGTAAAACTCCATGGTGAGGCTGGTGAAGTTGATTGTGAACAAATCAAGAAGAAGATTCTCGAAATTCAAATGCTTTTAGAAAAATATGATCCAGAACAGATATATAATTGTGACGAGACTGGTCTGTATTTCCGGTCAATACCCAATGCTACCTACACTGCTCCAAACGAAGTAAGAGTAAGAAAACGTACTCGTGCAACAAAAGCACAAAAAGCAAAGGATCGTGTGACTTTGATTACATGTACCAATGCTACGGACACCCATAAGATTCCTTTAGCAATGATTGGTAAGGCTGAAAATCCTCGTTGCTTCAGAGCTAAGTCATGCCCCCTTCCCTACAAGGTCCAGAAAAATGCTTGGAATGACTACACGTACACACTTACAAAATGGTGGTTTCATGATGTTTACAAAATGGTGGTTTCATGATGTTTACAAAATGGTGGTTTCATGATGTTTACAAAATGGTGGTTTCATGATGTTTACAAAATGGTGGTTTCATGATGTTTACAAAATGGTGATTTCATGATGTTTACAAAATGGTGGTTTCATGATGTTTACAAAATGGTGGTTTCATGATGTTTACAAAATGGTGGTTTCATGATGTTTTCAAAATGGTGGTTTCATGATGTTTACAAAATGGTGGTTTCATGATGTTTTCAAAATGGTGGTTTCATGATGTTTTCAAAATGGTGGTTTCATGATGTTTACAAAATGGTGGTTTCATGATGTTTACAAAATGGTGGTTTCATGATGTTTACAAAATGGTGGTTTCATGATGTTTACAAAATGGTGGTTTCATGATGTTTACAAAATGGTGGTTTCATGATGTTTACAAAATGGTGGTTTCATGATGTTTACAAAATGGTGATTTCATGATGTTTACAAAATGGTGGTTTCATGATGTTTACAAAATGGTGGTTTCATGATGTTTACAAAATGGTGGTTTCATGATGTTTTCAAAATGGTGATTTCATGATGTTTACAAAATGGTGGTTTCATGATGTTTTCAAAATGGTGGTTTCATGATGTTTTCAAAATGGTGGTTTCATGATGTTTACAAAATGGTGGTTTCATGATGTTTTCAAAATGGTGGTTTCATGATGTTTACAAAATGGTGGTTTCATGATGTTTACAAAATGGTGGTTTCATGATGTTTTCAAAATGGTGGTTTCATGATGTTTTCAAAATGGTGGTTTCATGATGTCTTCTTGCCAGAGGTGAAGAAAAGAACATCCAATAAAGTTGCTCTGATTGCAGATAACTTTGGTTCACATGATCCCGATGACACACTACTATTACAAGATCCACAGGTTGAATGGGTACTCCTTCCACATCTGTTCATCAGCCAATGGATCAAGGCATCATAGCTGCTCTAAAGTGCAGGTACAAAATGCCAGCTATTACAAGTGATGGTAAGAAATCTTGAAAAACACGATGAGCTACGTCAACTTGGAGCTTCCATAGCAGCAGGAGTGAGAGGAATACAACATGCCTACCCAGCAAATCTTCTGGATGCATCTACAATGGCACATGAAGCGTGGAAAGGATTGACACAGGTAACAATTGTCGATTGCTGGTTACAGTCTTGACGAGCTAAACCTATTGTTGAAAAATGTTGATCTCCAAGCAGTTTGTCAACAACCAGTTGAAGCCGATCATTCACATGAAAACCACTATCTTGGTGAAATGTCAACACTCAATTTGCTTGCTAAAAATGACACCGATCAATTTAGGAACACTATACAAGATTGGTTTATAATTGAAGACAATGACATTGTCAAGAATGATGAAGTTGAAATGGTGCTCCAAAATGAAATTGGCCTGGAGAAAAAAGATCTGGAAGAGTCTAATGTGGAAGAATCTGTTCAAGAACCTGCTTTTGACGATCTGGAGTTAGAACCCGATTCCGTTGATGACATTAGTGATGGTGAAATGCCTCCTCCAACTGTCACAAGAAAATATATTCTCAATCAAGTTGACTTGAACGAAGCATTGCAAATGGCGAAGAAATTGCATGAAATGATGGCCAAGCTGGGTGAAGATGATACGTCATGTTTACTCACCACTGTATATGGAAAATGTCTTGATTAGGCAGAGAAGAGCAAGCTCAATTCAAGGCAAACAGTTTTACCTGATTATTTTACTCAAATAACTAGTTCAGCCTCTAATGAAACTGAAGAACACATGCAAACCTAATTTTACACTCTATTGTTCATTGTATGCTATTCTTTACCATAACCTTTAATAGTCCATGACCTGTAATAGTCCAGTCTAGTACGTCCTGCCCACCGGTGGACTATTAGAGAGAAATCACTGTACTTATCGCTATTTGATTATTAGTTAGTTTGATTATACTGATTGTCTTAACTTGGGGCAACATACAGTTAGACAGTGTAGCTATCTCTCCAGGCCTGTAGCCAGGAGTTTGCACAGGGGGGGTTCGGATTTCATAGAAACGCAAGAAAGCCACACCTACTTTTGTTTTCTTCGTTTATTCTTTAAAAAGCGAAAAAGAAGTGGGAAAATATGCCAAAACTAATAATTTGTCTGACGTTCTATGTGTTCTATCAATAAATTCATTGAACACTGCTGACTATCAGCAATAAGCTGTAAACTGCTAACGCTATATCGTTCTCGTGTAACCAGGCTTCTATCGTGAGTTGTACTCAAACAGTGAACCATTATAATAGGCCTTTCGTACTATAAGTTGTCTAAATAAGTACATTACGGCACACCATAAAAAGAATAGTTGTAGCGTAGCTTGCTATCAGTGCCATAACGAGAGCGATGTTTTTTAGTTAAGGAGGTCAATGTTTATTTGAAAGCTTGGAATCAGACTAGGCCGTCCACATATAGAGTATGAAGTATATCCGGGGATATATATATAGATAAATAGCAGAATATTCCATTGCGATTTAGACACGATCGACCACAAGTCGACATACCATAAGTTAAATGTGAGGTGTGGCTAAATAATTTACTTCCGGTCACTCAAAAGGGGGGTTCGACCGAACCCCCCGAACCCCTGGCTACGGGTATGCTCTCTACTATAATCTAGAGCGGCTTTAGCTAGCTGTTAGGTTAGGTGTTAGCTTTTCATAATAGCTGCTAATAGCTTGGGACTTACATCCTAAGTGACTCTATCTGGTTCACAGCAGTTCTCAGCTCTGATGAGCTGAGTAGTGAGCAATTCATGCACAAATGCTATATAATGCATTGAAAGTAGTGGGATGGCTTTGTAGTCTACTAACTATCTCCAGCTTCATCTATTACATACAGCTTACCATACTCATCACTGTAACCCACACAGATAGCTATTACGCTTGGAATTTACATTTATGTATGCTGTGCTCAGCATCATAGCTATGGTACACCTGAACCTAATGTCACAGGCAGATTTTCTTAAGGTAGCTAGCTAGTATGTAAGCTAAACTAGATTAATCAACTGACCAGTAAAGAACTGAGCTCCGACTGAGTAACAAGTGAGTAGTGCAGCCACGACTACTATTAGCAACACCATCACCTTTTTAACTCGTAGTCGTCAACTCTTCCGGAAGAAAAATACGTGACCTCGCCTTAGTTAGGCGGAGTCTGATCTCTTATAAAGGGTTTAGCTCACGGGCGTTTCACGATGGACATTTAGTCGGGTAATTGTTGCCTTAGTCACGATTTCCGGTATGCTCATTAATTTATTCATGAGGGGCTCCAGTGACCTTATGAATACAACCAAATACTGGTTAGGTGTTATCCCCTCAAAATTTCTTGGGGCTTTCCCACACTAACTAAGCACCAAAGGTTACCTAACCACTACCAGAACAGGTTAACGCGCAGATAAGAAACCAGGATGTAACCTAATGGCATCAGTTTTACCACCAACTGTCCAGTGCAGGAGTGAATTCCATTTAAGTAGCTGCACTCCCAAGTGCCACAGGAAGTTTTCTGCAACTAAACAAAGAGGTCAGTACTTTAATTAATAACTGAACTATTGAATAAATACAAAATTTACAAAACCCTATTTTTTTGCATGAATATAAACTGTCCACAAAAACCACAAGTTCAGTGATGGATTACCACATGGATCAATTAGTGAGACACTGCAGAATATGTGGTGGCAAGCTACAGAAAGCTAAGGGAAGATCCCAAGCAGTTTATCCTTGTGAAGATCATTCTTTTGATCTGCAGTCTTTTGTTGGAGTCAGTAGCACACCAGATGAAGGTGTTACTCCAGGTTCGCTCTGAAAAAAATATTGTACTGTATACATAAAACTTTGGGATTAAATTGATCCCAGGTTTTTTCTGTCACCACTGCTTCATGAAGCTCCAGAGGGTTAAGAAAAATAGCCAGGATGGAATTCCCCACCAACCAATTAGTGCCTTGGAGTGGTCACAACACAAGGAGGAAGACTGTAAAGTGAGAATAACATGCACATAAATATTTACTTATATATAATCATGCGCCAATATGATTTCCAATTTAAATAACCTCAATTTAAACATAGCAATCCTAATTTCCACTTAGTTTGCTATCAGAAAAAATTAGCTTGAGTAATAAATAATAAATAAGAATAGATGCAACAGCATGATAAAAGTTGTATTCCAACAAAGCTGATCCCACCCCATTCCCACCACTAGCTGCAGTCTATTTACTAAAACCACTAGAGAGGTTACAGACTGGCTGGCTTTGAAACCCTGCAGCAGAGGGTATTCAAATGATTTTTTTAAAATAATGAATAAATAAATAAAACGCTTGAAATAGACATCCTCCCTCCTTTCTATACATTACAAGAAACTGAAACCATTAAGTTAAATATAAAAAAAAGATTAAAAAATAACAAAAAAAAAACTCATTGCAATTTGAATACTATGTTGTATCTGCTTGGAGGGGTAGTAGCCAGCCCAATCCAACTTAAGTGTGGAAACACTATTTGTTCACAGTGTTGTTGTAAAAGCATCCAGTGCTCAAATTCAATGCAATGCCCCTGTTGCGCTACACATTTACTAGACCAGAACACCATCAGTCCTCCCTCACAGCTGTTTATGTCATTACTAAATGACTCCGTAGCATTGTGTCAAAGATGTGACAGGAAGGTCAAAATGGGTTCATATTATAGACTACATCTTGAAAGCAGGTGTAAAGATCACACTGTAGACCCTAATTCACCTTCCAAGGTTACATTGAAGGACATTCTTGGCAAACCAGCGACATCTCCAGCAACACCAGTGGAGCTGAAAGCGGCACAACACCTTGTACGGCGGCTCATTTGCCAGGACTCCAACACGGCTGGAGTTATTAAAGTGCCTACAGGTGGTCAGGTAAAATATAGTGCATCTAGAAATTAAAGATGGGTTCGGGTATTATGGGCGAGCAGGGAGCAGAGTCAATACATGCTCATTTGATGAGACTGGAACGAACATATCAAGGCATTCCCAATGAAGTAGACCGCCTGTTATACATTTTCAAGGAGCAGGCCCTCGAGTCCGACCCTTCACTAACAACTTAAAGGCCTTCTCGAAAGAAGAGGAAGGAAGAGAGTCAAACTGATTCAGAGTCTGAAAACTAGAGAACATTTATTATTTAATTTCTGTACTTTCTTCAATGCCAAAGTGTACCATAAAAAAACAGCTGAATCTCAATTAAAAAAAATAGGAATCACAGGGTAGTATCTTACCTTGTGTTTAATAGAGTAACACTTCAACTTGGTCCTTCTCATTTCTGCTGCAAAACTTCCTGAAGCCTGGAAGCCTCACGCTAACCCCACGCTTTCACCGCTGCCATCTCACCTTAATTCATGGCAAATTTTTGTGCTTTTTTTTTTAATGGATCAATTAACTACTGATCTTCCACTTCCTTTTGGATAATTAGAGTGCAAAGTTTAAATAGACTGTGATATTGGCAGCATTCCAGCGGTCTTTTTAGTTGCTAGGATAGTTGCTACGGAAATAGAACACGAGAATTTTTTTTTGGGGGTGTGACTAAGTGCCCAGGATCTAACCGGATAAAACGTCCATGTTAGGGGGTCGGCTACGCCCGACGAACCTCGCCCAGCGACACACGTCTACAAATCAAACATTAAAGTATTTTATGATGGATTTTTACTTTCAGGTCCATCAAATCGCTGAGGAGAAAGCTTCGAGGTGTCAAAACGTATTAATTTCATTATTATTATTAATTATTATTATTATTATTATTATTATTATTATTAGTATTATTATTAGTATTATTATTATTATTATTATTATTATTATTATTATTATTATTATTATTACTATTATTATTATTATTATTATTACTATTATTATTATTATTACTATTATTATTATGATTATTACTATTATTATTATTATTATTATTACTATTATTATTACTATTATTATTATTACTATTATTATTATTATTATTATTATTATTATTTATTATTATTATTATTCTTATTATTCTTATTATTACTATTACTTCTTTATTCTATATTATTCTTCTTCTTATGATTACTACTCATTATATTCTTATTATTCTATTATTATTCCTTATTATATTATTCTTACTCTTATTATTACTTATTATTATTATTATTAATTATTATACTATTATTATTATTATTATTATTATTACTATTATTATTATTATTACTATTATTATTATTATTATTATTACTCTTATTATTAATTTTATTATTATTCATTATTATTATTCTTACTTATTATCTTATTACTTATTATATTAATTCCTTATTATTATTCTTATTATTATTATTATTATTATTACTATTAATATCATTATTATTATTATTATTATTATTATTATTATTACTATTAATATCATTATTATTATTATTATTATTACTATTACTATCATTATTATTATTATTATTATTATTATTATTATTATTATTATTATTATTATAAATTTTACAATGGTACACAGTGAAAATGAAGTATGTAAGTGATATAATAAAGTGACGGTTGATGGACTAACAACAAGGACTAAGCCAAAGGGGAAAGCAAGAAAAGGGGGAGATGAACAGAATAATAGTACGTTGTAATACATAGAAGCTGAGAAACTGAAGATTAGTTAGTGTATAAATAATGATAGTTTGTATGTTGAGTGTAACATCTGCTGCAGAGACACAAACAAGAGAAAGAGCACCGAACATCAGAAGTGAAGTTTAGAATAAATGAATTCCATAATTTGGCTTAGAGGTCTCTTTTAACACATGCAAATGAAGAGGAAATATCTATGGGAGAAAGAAAGTTCCACAAGTAAACACTTTTATTAAAGTGTTGGTGACGATTTGTGTTATATAAATGTCTATTCTAGCGCAGTTTGTAGAAAGTATTTGATCTGGTATTATTTGGGGTGAATGAAATGTACTTAAAAGGTCAACATTATCAGTGCCATACTTCAATACAGTGCAATCAGTCTCTCTTTGTATTGAAGAGAGTAGTTGTTTAAAATAAACTTTATTGTACATTTTCTAACTTTATGATGTCCTTTAGTAAACTGGGCATCCATACTTGGGAACAGTAAGTCAGCTTAGATCTTACAAGAGTAAGATACGATGTAAGCTTTAGAGAGGTACAAGATAGTCGGTGAATTGATGTTTTATTAGAAAGAGAGAGAAGCATTAGCTTTACTGCACAGATTTGTGATGTGAGGGGACCAAGACAGGTTTGAAGTAACTAAAACACCCAAGTCTGTTTGAGCATTTGCGAGTGGAACGATATCGTTACCTAAATGATAAACTGGGGCGTTTAAAACATTTGATAATGAAAATCTCACTACTCCAGGTGTTACACCATTCAAAAAGAGAGTTTAAGTCATCTTGAAGTGGCTGAGTCATGCTGAGAAATAAGTTTGGTATCATCAGCATAAAGAATAACATGAGAAACAGAACAAAGTGATGGTATTTCATTGACATATATCAGGAACAAAATAGGGCCCAAGACACTACCCTAGGGTACACCTGACTTGACTTGTAGTAGTGTTGAAGAAGCACCATCTACCTCAACATAGTGATGCCTGCCAAGTAAACAGTCCTTTAACCACATCCAAGGTGGACCTGTTATACCCATTAACCACAGCAAATAGAGGGTTTCCTCATGTAGTATTGAATCGAAGGCTTTACTAAAATACAAGAAAACTGAGTCTGATGGCATTTGAGATATTTTTTTTTGTAAGAGGAAGGGTAGTAGCTAACTTGGAGAGGACAAGAATTTCTAGGTCTTTGGGAGAATGCAAAAAAGGGATATAGGCCTGTAATTTTGAACACAAGATTTGTGTATATTTATGAATTTTCCACTTCGATGGGAAACTGTTTGAAGAGAGTGAGAGTTGAAATAAGGAAAACACGATATGAGTGAGGGCTGATGAACAGTATTTAAAAATATGTGGACTGAGGTTGTCCACGCCAGATGCTCTGTGCAGATTAGAATATTGTGGACATCTTCTATGCTGAGAGAAATGGAGCTAAGTTGAGAAGTATGGGGACGAAGGTCACCAAAAGAGGGTAGTAAGAAAGAACTTTTGGTACGAGAAGTTACTAGCTATTTACATATTGTCAGTTAGGGTTCTATGAATTATGCTCATTTTTTTTTGCATTTGTATTTCACTCCAATAATGATGTTTGCTATAGCTAATTACATTTAGCAGCACAATGAAGTCAAAATGTAATCTGCTGTTTAAAGGTACTGCAGTAGTCTTTTTTCCCCAGAGGCTCTGATAGTCTGCTATGCTTTGCTAAGTGGTAGAATTTATGCGCGAGAGGGTTACAATACTCAGTTTGTCTATCAGTCAGTCATTCTGTCACACACCAAATAGCAGATCTCAAAGATGAAAGCTCCCAAAGATTGAAACCAGCATCAAAATGTTGCACTGGACATATTAGCTAAGTCCCTTAATGTGTCAGCATTTTTGTTTTGACTTATTTTTTCAGTAAAAGGCAAATCATTTTTCTGTAAGCTTTAGTTGGTAGCGCCCCCTTATAGTCACACAGTAATCATGTGAGCAAATCATTTCTTAGCTACTCACTGTAGTTTTGCCTTACAGTATCTTTTCAGTGGTATATTGGAGTGCTTGGAGTCTGTTTCTCATTGAAACTACTGGTGAGGTGAGTGTCACTTGCATGTTAAGCTTCTCTTATGAACACAGCATTAACATTCACCATTTTATTGCACTAGTTGCATATTGACTTGCTCAAGCTTTACGTATCGACCTGCATGAGCTACATAGTAACCTATACATATTGATAGCTATTATGCCAAATAAATTATTCTATTGGTTTGTAATAGCTAGCTAATATTTCATAATGCTGGAGGGTTCACACCCTTGCTGATTCATTCCGGTGAGTCTCATAGTTGGCTATGCTTTACTAGACAAAGTAAAGAAAATTTCTAGTTCTCAAAATTGCCCAAATGGTAGTCTTCTTTTTACGAATTGATCTGACTAAATATCCTGCTCCCCCATGCACAGCAGTAAAACACTTTACCTATAGCTTGCACAAGTAGATGTGCAGGTAAAAAAGGGGTTGTTTGTATCAATTAGCTAAATAAGAAGAAAAAAAAAGCATTGCAGAATCTCTATAAGGGTTACTCATGAAAGTGTCAATCGCTTTATTCACCAATCAAATAAATAAATAAATATATAAATATATAATATATAGGAGAAAGATCTATAAACATGTTATCATTAAATACAACATTGCTACTAACCTGGATGTCCAGGTGACTGGTTACAGATAATTCCATTCCAGCCATTCTAAATAAATGAACATTAAAAACAGATATTTCATAAAGAAACTGTATGGGATAACTTCATAATATCATTATCATAATCATCATAATCGTCATCATCATCATCATCGTCATCATCATCATCATTGTCATCACCGTCATCATCTTACTTCAGCATGCAGCATTTGCATAGGTCTAACTTAAAATTCAATTAAGACATGATAGTTACAACATCTTTTGTAGAACTTTAAACATAACTGTGTATTTTACCTTCTGGCCTAACTGCGTATCCTACTATTCCTCTTTACACAGCTACTGCTGCACGTAGTTTAGCAGAGGCATATGAACTGTAGCTTTGCCCCACTTCTTGGAGGGTTAACCCCAAAATGACCAGTTTTGTTGTGAAGGAGCCTCAACAACTTAGTTGGTTTACTTCTCTTTCCCCCTTCTTGTGTGGTGTGTCACTCTTTCTAACTCCCTAACATGTAGACTCATGCTCACTGTGAACTCTTTCTGAATGCCCCCCCCCCCCCCCCCCCCCCCTCGCTTTCTGAATGCTGCAGAATTCTGTTCATAGCAACCATTTCCAAGGTTGGAAGTAAGCTTAAATCTGATGATAATATGACTAATACTGACACTGAAAGTCAAGTAAAAGCGATGATTTTATTTTAAGACTTGGGACTTAACTGCATTTTAATTATCAACGGCAACAAAACACAAAGGAATAAAATGAGGACTTCACTTCAATGTTGTATTAACAAGACTTGCTAGTGCCAGAAAAGATTATCAAAGAAAGCACTGGACATCGCTTACTAGAAGCTCCAAGAGGCATCTAGCTGTTTTAAAATGCTGTATACTGCAAAAAAGAAAAGATTTTTCAAGAACATTGAACTGTAAGTAGAGTACAATTCATATAATAATTCAGCTCTCAGTTTCATGGTACCTGTTTTTTATCATCAACAGCAACTAAACACAGATTAGCTATAGCAAAATGAATAAATGAGAACATCCAGTATAGCTAGTATTAACACAGTATTTGCAACTGTTTAATTGTTTGATAGTCAGATTTTGCTAAATGTTATCATACTGTACAGAGATATAATATTATAAAGCTGCTATAGTACTATTAAAAAATAAGTGAGACAAAAAATTGCTAGTATAAATTTGGATGCTATAAAAAACAACCAGCTAAATTGATATTAATAACAAAAAACAACAACCAAACCCGCCCCCCCCCCCCAAACAAACAAACAAACAAACAAAACCAATTAAACAACAGTACTTATGATGACAGGAAGGGTGAATAATAATACACTGTGGGCACTAGTCATTCTGAGCATTAGGATGCTGTTCATCTTGCTCTTGCTGGTTCTTCTTCAAGCATGTCATGCAACCCCGTGGAGGATCGATATTTTGATAGTCCTCTCGCTGATATCTTCTTCTGTGACAACACTTGAGGCTCATGAGAATTATTACGATGATTAGTACAAGGACAACAATCCCGAGTCCTCCAGGCAAAGCATACTCTTGCAAAATATAGGCAACCTCATTCTTTTCTATAAATATAATATATATATATATATATATATATTATATATATAATATTATACATAAATGAGTCAGAGTGTGATATGGCAAAATATTTCATGAGCAATCTAAATTATTTTCATGAGCCAGAGGCAGTAAAAATAAAGTCTGAGAGTGAAATATCCAGCCATATCACTCTGACAAGTGTAATAAGTGGTTTATTCCAAGTTAAATTTCTTCACTGAAGTCGTTTGTGTTAGGGTTGGTAACTCTTGGTGTAAAGTTGGCTGTAAACTCTCTAGGAGCTCCACACACACACCCCAGCTGATATTTCAGCAGCTGCTCTAACCTGGCTCACCTGAGGGAGGTAGCTGTAAAAACCCAGAAAACTGGTAAACTAGGCTAGTTGCTATAACTACTATGGTAATGAGCTTGCCATTACAGCCATGAGATAACACCATGTCACATGGCTAATAAATAACTTAGGCTGTAAAGGCCAGATTCCAGCAATTATTAACCCTTTCGACTCAGTAACCATATATATGATATGTGGGCAAAAATGTCCCCCCCCCCCTGTAGTCTTCTAATTAAAAAAAATCTTATTGTTTTTGTTTTTTTCCAAGTTCTGACCCTTCATAAAAAAACTAGATTGAAACAAAAGCAAAATGAAGCAAAAGCAAAATGTGAAAAAAAATCTTAGTCTTTTTTATACATAAAGTAGGCATTGTACTTCCATTGAACCCATACGGGCAGGATACGTATTTATTAATTGTCTGAAAACAGATCGAGAAATTTTTTTGACTGAGAATTTCCAGGGTACGGGAGCGCCCAAATTTTTGTTGCCTACAGACTTCAAACACTCAGAATAGAGAGTACGAAGCCTACAGAGAATCCTACAGCATTTTGGAAGAATGTGGATAAAGTTTTTCCTACCATGACATCAAGTAATTCAGTGTAAAGTTGGTTGTAGGGGCTACCCACACCCCCAGCTGCTCCGACCTGTTGAGTCCCTCTACACATGAGGAAAGTAGCTTTAAAAACAAAGAAAGTGACAAGTTTGGCCAGTTGCTATAACTACAAGGGTAATGAGCTTGCACAGAGTGAAATAACAGGAGAAATATCTTGAGTTATTTCACGGGTCATGTACCTATAGATATCATTGTGAAGATATCTAGGGTGGAATTAATAGGCTCATGAAAATAAATTAGCCTGCTCATGAAATATTTCGCCATATCACATTCTGACTCATGTAATAAGTACTATATATGTGACCGTCTATGGGAAAATCGGGCACAATGCAGCACGCGTAGACGTCGCAAAAAGATCGATTTAGTTCTTAAAATTGTATTAAATAAGCCTAACGAAGGGAACGGTTAGCTGATATATAGCGGGAATGGCTAAAGCTACGGCGATAAAACTTGGAGAGCTTAATATCTGCTTGCCGAGGAGTGTGTAAGTGCAAAAAAAAATTTTTTCGTCGGGGCCGCGTTGTGCCCGATTTTCCTGTAGACGGTCACATATATTATATGTATTTATATATATATATTATTCATTTGATACAGGAGAATATCACGAGTCTGTTGGCTTAGTATTTACGCGAGTGCCGCAGGCACGAGCGTAAATACCGCCAATCAGACGAGTGATATTCTCGGGTATCCAATGGATAATAAATTTATTAGGTACTGCTCATGGGCGAATACCTTGGTAACAAGAAATTTACCTAGGGGGACGTAATAACCCAACGTAATAACTATGAACACAGGTGATATGGAAAAATATTGCCCTAAGCCACATCCTGTTTACTTTAATGCATTTTCTATGTGGCAACAGTTATCAGGCTCTGTTCAGTACCTAATAAACATACATATATACATACATACAAATACAGCTGGAGTACAATATTATCAACCAGATTAGATATACTACTGAGCTATAGTGGCGAATTAAGGCTCTATAGCTGCTTGTGCTGGTGAGTGGGTTAAGGGGATGGGGGCAAATAAATGGAATTAGCCATAGCAAGAGTAGTATCTAATTATACATACTTGTATTCAATTAAAGTATTGTAGCTATTATTTCTTTACTAGTGAGTTGAATTAAAGTATTGTAGCTATTATGAACTTACTCTCACAGATAACAGCCACATCCAGAGAATGATTATTACCAAACTCATGAACTGAACAATTTCTAAGATGATTATCTGGACATGACAGACGATATATTGGCTTCATATTGGAGCCCACTGGAACACTAATAGAATACGATTACACATCTTGGATAATATGACTGCACCTGCTATACTAAACACCAATTGCTGACTCACTCTAATGAAGTGGCGTTGCTAAAGTTTTTGGCATAATCAAAGCCTAATCTCTTGCACACTAAATCAGCTTCTTTTTTCTGAAATCCCACTGAACAAATTGTGTGCCATTTGGAATTTCTATAGTATTCCACTCGACCTTTAGAATTATCGCCATCTTGAAGTCTTAGGTCTCCAAAAACAACTTGTTCTAATGACAAGGAAAAGAGATGAAATGGACAAATAATATAATAACATCACATATAAACTATGCATATATTATGCAGGTTTCACTTGAATATGGCATTGTAGAATTTTTTATGGCATTAATCATTTTCCAGCACCACACATCAAGGAATATGCTGGCATCTTTTGAGGTAACTTGCTTTATAGGTAATCATGGACATGGTGGATTTAACGGTCTCAATGGCTAAAAATCATGAGTTTATTAATAAAATTCAAAAAAAAAAAAAGATTCATACAGATGAAATTTGAAATTATATTTATACATCTGCAAAGTTCTGGTTAGTTACCATGCTATTTTTTCAGCACCTTTCATTTTAGTTGACTGTTACCATCTTAAACATAATACTTCTTTCAAAGAAGAATTAACACACTTCAGCTTCAGTTTCACAGAAAGTCATGTATTACAAATACCATATTGTAAATTAGCTAACCTCAGCACGCATGCGCAAGAGTTATAGTTGTCTGTTTGTCATTCATTCATTCATTCACTCTGTCAACAGCGGATCTCAAAGATGGCAGACTTTGATGCCTTGAGAGAAGAGGTACTCCGACTAGATGACAATTTAAGTCCCTTTAATTTGCCGCTATTTTTTATTTTGGCTTAGTTTTGAGAAAATGAGAGAAAATGCAGGCTACAGTGAGTGCTGCTATATGGCCACACCCATTCAATCATTTAACTGCCATTTAGAATCATGTGTGCTCACGTGAGCATACAAATTTTACCACACCCGGTTCAGATTTTTTGCTTGTGTGGTGTGCATGTCAGAGAAAGTCAAAATGTTCTTGTGGCTATTTTTTTCTACCAAGACAAGGTTAATACTAAAGCCAGAGAATGCCATGAAGTCCTCAGAAAGTTGTAAAAACCGTATTGCTGAGTATCGAGCTCGTAAAACAGCCTTAGAAAGTATGGATCAGTCCCAGGTGTGTAAAGGGTTGGTTCTAAACGTTTATGTCCATAAAAAAACACCCTGAAATGCCTGAAGAATCCCTGAGACGCAAATAATGCCCTAGCTAGACAAGTTAAAATTTATATTCATAAATTGGAACAAAATAATTATTACTGTTATAAGCTGAAAATTTAAGAATTTGGTTGTCCAACAATAGTGAATTCTTTTGCAAGTTATTGCATTTTTAACTAAGATTAAGGGTTTGCACTCTTAGTGCTCTAGTTTAAAATTAGGTCACTTATAAAAAAATTCTTACCACACATTGTGTTGATGGAGCCTTTGTTGTATGCACACTGCTGTCCTCCACCACTTTGTCTGTTTATACCTTTGTAAAATGCTACAAAAAAATAGTAGGACTGTCATAATTTCTACAAACTATCAAGTTACCTAGCCACTATGTACATAATGCACACACCTTCCATCAGGATATATATATATATATATATAAAATACATAATACTTATTACATCAGCCAGAGTGTGATCTGGCGAGATGTTTCACGAGCGGGAGAATTTATTTTCATGAGCCAAAGGGAGTGAAAATAAAGCCTGAGAGTGAAATATCTTGCCATGCCACTCTGCTGATGAGCGTAATAAGTGGTATGCTAGCCATCTTCACTGCAGTAGTTTGTACTAGGTTCTTGGTAACTCATGGTGTAATTAAAGTTGGCTGAAAACTCTCTTCCCGTATCCCAGCTAATATTTTAGCAGCTGCTCTAACCAGGTTGGCTGTGAAGAACTGAACTCTTATCATCATTTATTGAACATTCTGCTATTCTTGTTTTGTTAATCATATTCATATAAACACTTACTATGGTGTCATCATATAATCACGTGAGTAATAATAAGATTAGAGTTTTGACAGTCAACTAGTAATTGGAGTTGGTCTTTGTGGGAGTTGTGAACTCCAAGGGCACCAACTGCAGCGAATCCTACATTGGGTAGGCTGTGAAGATATCTAGCATGGAATAAAATGTTGCTTGTGGCAATATGGTGAAATCTACAAAGCTAGGTATACACACAGCAAAATATATACTAATCCAATAGTGGCTGATGTATACAAAATGAAACTAGAGAAATCTTTGCTCCGGAATAGCAAAAAAAAAAAAAGGCATAGTAGCGAGAAAAAAAAAGAAGATGATTATTCCACCTCTACATAGCTAATTGTACCAAAGATGATCATAGTATTCTAATCACTTGTAATTAACTAAAAATACTTACAGCAACCAAGAAACATTATGGAGTTTACGTCTTCATCTGCCAGTGAAATTGAATTACTACTGCAAGATGACTGACATTTGGTGTAGTTGCAACAACCCAAGCATTCACGACTGGTTTCTCCACAGTCAATGTCTGAGGTGTTCAGGGTGGGGTTAGTACCACTACCGATTAAATAAAGTAGTTAATTGTAATAAATCAAGATCTCAAAACTGTTAGCATAGCTATTATAGTCAAATATCAAATTCATATATCATTTTTTCCCATTAAAATTCAACTAGCAGAGTGAGAATAAAGTTTTTTTTTGCTGATTTCTAGCTTTCTAGCTATTGACACTCCTTGATTTATGTAAGTTATCCCCTTCCCATCTCCCCATCAGTCCATCTTTTCTTATATTTAAGTCCAAATTTTACTAAAACATTTCACTGTTGCTTGATTTATTGATTTATTTGCCACATTTAATTCTGTTTACTATTGTAGTAGTATTTTTTTCCTTAACAATCTTACAGCCATTGCATCCAGTAAGAGAAATTAAAGCCATATATTTCTACTGCATCTTTCCTAGACATGACTTCGCTGACGTGTGTGAATCCCATTTGTCGACACAATGTCGTTGGGATTGTTAAGTCCAAATTGTAGTAATCATTGCATTTTATAGATCGCCAGCTTAAGCCACCATCTCCTTCCTGTTTTATAGCTACTAAGCCCATAGATACTCCAGCAATATCTTGATTAAGAGAATATGGAGGGTGCAGTAAAACTTGTCCCTGATATGCATTATTAGCATTACCATCGCCATTATTGTAGAGAGAATTGCCTAAAAAATAATATTCAGTATAAAACATTTGTGACAAAATCTGTTGAATTTGCAATGAATGTTTAATCATTATACAATGTGCTTAATTCACGAGTCATCATTAATTCTATAACTTCACCATAGACTTAAATTGCACTAGCTAAGAATATAAAATTGTAATGGGGCACTTACTTATATAGTAATATGTATAATAATACACGAGTCTATCAAAATGGTGTTCAATGTCGGATTCACGAATGATACATAAAGAAAATTGAGTCCGTAAAAAATCACAATTTTCTGTCCCTAAATCAAATTAGCTACTCCTCAGTATTGATGCTATAATTGAGATACTCTGGTATTGATAAGAAAGCATGTGAAATCAGTAAACACTTTAAACCTATAATTAAAGGAAAAGATGACAGCAGTTGAAATCAGTAAGAGATTACAAATGCACTTTAAACCTATAATCAAAGGGAAAATGACAATAACTTGGTCAAGTATTCTAAATCCATAAGTCATAGATAGAAGCAGGAAAGCTCACCTAACTGAAACAGAAAGAGATAGGGACAGAGAAAGACAATAAAGGAGAAGGAAACCATAACTTAATAAAGTGTTCTAATTTCAGGTATTAGTTAGTAAATCACATTATTTCAGCTCATAAGTTCCGGGAATTGAAGATAATATACTAATTAAGTGAACTGGCACAGTGAGTGAAAGCTGACACTTGGAAGAGTTTAATTGGGATTTTGGGACATGTGTGAGTTTTTGTCATAGTCACATGTGTTGGGAAGCTGACGAAGTAAACAAAAATGCGGGAGTTAAGTCTGCCTCTTAAGGCTAGTATGAATTTAACCACATTGAAAGCCTTTATTATCATTAAAGGGCAACTATGATGGAAACATTTTCCTACTTTTTTTGTTATTTCTGGTAGTTCTATGTGCAAATATAATCCAGAAAAACAATTACTATTTAATTGTATATATTATTATTATTTATATTATACATAATGTGAGTGGGTCTAGGAAAAGGGACCTTATGGAGCAAACCAAAAAAATTGAGTTTTTACGCTAATAAAAAGCTACAATTTATCTCCTTCGACGTGCAGAGAAACTGGCAGTTGAACTGGGCTGTATTCATCAAAGCAATTGAACTAGAAATCGAGAAAACATAAATTGAATTTCCACTTCCGGTATAATTAACGTTTCTGTATACTTAATGGCGTACTCCGCATACGCAATTAAATCGTACAGCCACTTTTTAACGGCGACTAACGAAGTTTGCGTAGAGTTCTTTTTAGCTTTCAAAGCGTCTCACGGCCTGTCTTGTCGGAATCCTTGGCTACTCTATTCGCTGTAGCGGTAAACTTTCAGCCAGAGGTAAGCTGTAGATTGCATGCAATAGTCTCAAAGCTATGCCGTGTTTTTAGCTGCTTCTTTGAAATTCCACCCATCCCCCGTTTATTGTACTTCGAGAACGAGAGAGGATAAAAAGTAGCTTGTCTTTCCACGGCACGCTTGGGGTCTTTTAAGTTGTTTTGACATTTGAAATTTGGCATAGACGTAGAGTAAGGGTCACTAAGACTAATTCTGCAAAAAACAAAAATAGGAGAAAGAAAGAATTTTTCCGATGACTTACTTCTGGAGCCTATTCTCAATTTCAATTTTTGCGCCGTAAGGTCCCTTTTCCCAGACCCGCTCACATATACAGAGTAATAAAATTCTAATTGCATATACTAGTGGTGTGCTTGAGCACAAATGGCGAGCAGGGTTTCATACAGAGGCCCCCCCCCCCCCCCCCAAGAATATTAGAAGATTGACAAAAAAATGAATAACAAGTAAATTAATGATCTCTTTCAATAGTTCACAGACTGATGTGTCTATTCTTTTCCTTAAATATGTTCAGGACTTCATCAAAATTGACAAACTTCATTTCTGGACCTTCTATCGCAATACGCATAAGCCTTTCTAAATTAGTGTCATTTAGCCGGTTTCGTAATCTTGTTTTAATATTCTTCATCTGGCTGAATGATCGCTCCACCGTGGCTGTGCCTACAGGTAATGTCAACATAATGTTACACAACTTGAACATTTTGGGAAAGATTCCACCATATGCATCAGCTTTTTGAATTTCTTGGTAAAACAAAATATAAGTAAGAAATCATCATCCGATTTTTCCAAAGGACGCTTTCTCGAGCAAAACTTCCTGATGTCCATTTTGCAAAGATTGCTAAATGGTGAGCAAGCTGAGCACATGGCACTAAATACTTCCTGTAATACTCATAACTGCTCCATCTAGCTGCTAAATGGATAGACTATTGGTGCCGGCGGTGATGTCGAATGTGCTAATTGACATGTTATTGACAAGCTATAGGTAGTCATATAAACACTCCATTATTATATAGAAGTTTGAAATTTCAACCTAAATAAGTTTCATTTACGCACATGTATATTTCCCCCCCCTAGTAAAAAATCCTGTATGAATCCCTGGCGAGCGAGCCTTAAACTACACTATTGTTAAACTATTGATTTTAACAAACTAACATTCAAGCTACTAAAATAAAGTCGAGTTTTTAAATTAAGGGGATTCAATGCCATAGTAACCGCTTCCTGCAACTGTTTGAATTGAAAAAGAAGCAACAAAATCAAGTCACGTTATTTAAAATTTTCTTTGTGATATTCTTAATAGTAGTTGTAACGCACAATACTTTCACACAAATGAACATACCTACGCAAGACTTACCTTCATGGTTCGTCTAGTGGACAATAAATTTTCAAGTAAATGCTGTTGAGTAGGGCTTATAACTGTGACAAATAGCGTATTAACTTACCACCGCCACTAACTCGAATGGAAATGGAGCTCCCATAAGATTTTGCGTTTTAACTGCACCCGCAAAACAATTCAAAGCGGTAAACATTTCAATTTCTAAGGTGATACGGGTAATGGTCGCTAAACCAGAGGATTCTGTTTAGTGAAGTTTGGGATGGGGTCGAACGCCGAGCGAACACAAAAATACGGAGGGTCAAAGTATAAAATGACATACATACGTCCTAACATGTATATATAAATAAATAAACATCCCCGATTTTCAATTGTGTTACCCTTGTAAGTGTCTTGCTCGCTACGCTCGCTCGCCAATTAATCAGTATTGCAAGATTTAATGAGCCTCTCTGCAACTTAATAACATACTCTCATCACAGGACACTTGAAAATATCTTTGACAGTTTCTACTATCACTGATTTGTGGAGAAGGTATCTGGCAACGTAGAAGATGGTTTTCATTTCCAGAACAGGATATGTTGTTGGACCCAAAAGCATATGGATGGTGGATGAAGTTTCTAAGCCAAGTGGTAAAGAACAATAACAATGGATAAAAATATGTCATGCTACTGAATTTCTAATTTAGTACATCAAGTGCCACATAGTGGCGGTGTGGTGAAATCAAGAAGAATACCACTTTTCACTTTTGTTTTATTTTTATGATCGAACTATCATTTACTATATAACGCACATCATAACAAATCCTTTACTTTCCCGCCAAGCACTCTAGAACTTGCCCATATATGGACTTGATCATTTATGCATGCATGCCCAACACCCACGCACCTCCTTCGTATATATACGATTTCATCATTTTTCTAATTCAGTTCTGACTCGTGTAAGAAAATTATAAACCTTATCGACAGAACTCTGGTGGCAGTGCCTACCGGTCTCCATACCACCACAGGCGGCATACTTGCTAGGTAAAACTAGTGTGCTTAGCACAAATGGTAAGTGAGCTAAGCTTAATCATAATTCATAATAAACAATATGAAGGAATTACTAATTTCTTTTACATTAACATTTCTTGTTTTTTCTTTGGTTAGCAGTGTACTGAAGTCAAAAAATATTCCCTTCTGATAGCAAGCTGCAGTAGAAATATGTTCTTGATGTAAAGTAGTGCACATACCGTTTATTGATGATCTAAAGAAGTAACAAAGTCTTCTAGGCATTGTTAAGTTAAGGATGTTTAAGAAATTAGTGCTCAGTGACTCTGACTATATCCTATGTGTCAGTGCTGGCACAAAGCAACGAGTGCCTTAATTGAGTGAGTAACCTAAAATTATGAATTTGCACAAAGGGAGATCTCATGAATTGGTCAGGCCAGGAAGTGGGTGTGGCCAAACCAGTTCATGGGTGTGGGTCTAGGGTTAGGGCTAGAGATGGTTGTACCAATTCAAACCAACTCTGGAAAGTGTGGAAGTCAAACGACTGCTAATAGTCAGTATAGCCACTCCGAAACTAAGCAATCTAAACTTGACAATGCAAAGTTGGTATTTAGAACAGTTGAAAGAGTACTGACATAGACAGAACAAATTTATGATATGACAGCATGAGAACCAAAGAAATCACGCGATGTATACGAGAAAAAACACAGGAATGATAAATTGATAGTTTAATGAGTTCATGTTCAAAGAAAAGGCCTGGTTTCCTGACCACACCCACTACATCTTTAAGTGATAGCTAGTCGTCATGCAGCTATATACATTAGTGGTTTTAATACAAATGGTTGTTACTGACTCCAATCTTTATTAATAATAATAATAATAAAAAATTCACTATGTATCAATTTATAATATATACACACCTCCACGCATATATAATTTAACCCTTTGCGAACGAACGCGGGCGAGCAATTATGTAATTAAATACGCGCACGCCGCAAAACCAATTAGTTGCCCGAGACGACGGCATTTTACAAGTGGAGTTCGACACGTGGAAAAAGAAAACGGGCGAGTGTTTCTTTTGTGTTAGGCCTCAAATAATCTGCCTCTAGCGTTGTAGCTATGGTAATTCGTTAGTTTATAGTTTATAGAGTTGTTTTGAATACAAACTTAGTTGGAATTATCGAGGAGGCCATAGTTTGTTAGCTATTTTTTTAGCTTATATTTATGAAGGGAGAAATCACACCCAAGTGTAAGTTCTAGTTTTACTTTGCTTATTTCTAGCTACTTTAGGCCTTTACTTCTTAGTAGATATTCTATTTGAAAATAGCTAGACACAAAGTGTAGAAAAAATTTTATTTTTATTTAGTTGGTGCACTTGATATAAGTTATACTTATTTTATAAGACTTATTTTGTAGAATAGAGATTGTAAAATGTATACTATGTAAGCTACTGAAAGTTTTAGCGCGCTACGTGCTCTGTAACTGTAATAACAGAGCGAGAAAAAGCTTGTCACGAATTCGTGACAGCCGTATTCTCTTGACGCACCGGTGTGTCACAGATTCGTGACCATCGTACGCGCGCGTTAAGTTACAGTGGTCACGAATTCGTGACGATCGTACGCAAAGGGTTAAATAACATAAGATACACTTCAGTACTATAATACTCACTCTAAGTCTTCTGTAAGGGTGAAGCCACATAATCTGTAGCCAAGATGTCTTGAAATAACGTATTTCACATGTGTCATTTCTTGAACATACTTACTGCATACTGGTATCCATTGTGGGAAACCATCAGGTCCCACAGAGATATATAATATTTGTTTCAGTAATAACAAGTCACCATATGATCGACCTATTAAAAATAAAAAGTGCAGTACTTCAAAAGATTAACCTCCAGCTAGAAGGTACCACACATTTTTTATGGTATCATTGTATCCATGTTTATGATTATAAGTGTGTTCTTTATATTTTTTTATTTTTATTTTTATCTCAATGCAGTTGGGGTCACATCAATTTCACAAGAAATTTTCCAACACCAGATTTGTTGCTGAAAGTAGCAAGTCCTGAACACTTATTGACTACTCTGCAGCGCTTCCATTATAGCCAGCAAAAATATTTCACAAATGAAGCAGTTTGGAGGTCCAGCTAAACTATAATCAATCACAGCATAATTAAGTCAACCAACTAACCACAATTGAGAGAAACCACATAATGGTGCTAATTTTTATTTGCATTCCGAGGAAACGAAATGCATGCGGTGAAAGTTCCAGAACCATTCAAGGTATAGCAGTAAGATAAGGGGTCTGGCTTTGGTATTGGAGACATAAGTGTAAGGGTTTTAAGCTTCATAATACTTTAGGTAGAGTAGAGCACCATTGAAACACAAAATATAACATTTTAAATTACACATTTGGTTAACCTTTCATGCAGTGGAAAAACTACAGCTATAATTGTTGCACAACTTTCATTAGAACTACTAGAGTTCTCTTGTAAGCATCTATTTACTCTTGTGTAGCACCTTGTTTAGAACAGCATCAACTACAGCATTGCTACAGAAAAAATTCTCTTTACAGTTGCAAATGCATTATTTGATAGATTTTGCTCTACTTAGTTAGCTATACAGCATCTAGGTAGCACACTAACCGGGAATGTACGTTGTCCAATTGGTGTTGGGGATGTACATTGATTCGGAGTCGCAATTGACGCAAGACATGAGTACAACCGCAGTTACACTAGAAAGTACACTACTCCATCGTGAACGAGGCATTGTAGAGTAGGCAAGGCCCACCTAAGTCTCAGCCCACGAGGGCCGAAGAAGGTAGTGATCACGGTAGTAGGAGGAGACCACAGCACCAGCACATAAACAAAGCTTGAGGTTAAAAAAACCTTAGGTCACGTGATGCCTCTATAATAGTCTGTTTTCTGGAAGGACACTTAGGGACAGGAATCGTTCTAAGCAAACAGTTAAGACTCATTTGACCTTTACTGCGCCTTCATTCTACCCAAACATATTTGTAAATCCCATTGCAAAATAAACTGCTATTTGCATGCATTTTTTAAATGCTTTCTTAACCACCAGGCAATTGCTGATATATGATGAAAAAAGAAGAATGTGGATTTTCAGTGTTATCATTTCGGTAAGACTTTCAATAAAACATTTATTTAAATGTTGCCGTAGGATTCCAAATACCACAACTTTACTAACAAATTAGTGCACAACAACTAAAGTAACTATTATCTGTTTTCTGTCTTTGTTTCTTTGACTTGTATGTGTTCTTTCTTGTTGGAAGGCCTTTGTAATAGCCCTAGTTGGCTAGTTGGCCCTGTCCAGTATGCCCTATCAAATTATAAAAAAAATAAAAGTACAGTGTATGAGTAAAATTGCTCAGAATTACTAGAGCATTATCTAGGTTTGTGACATACTAGTAGGTAATTTTAAGCTTAGGAGATTGCCTTTGGCACAAGTCACCCCACAAGAAGTTTCTTACATTTCAAGCAAAAAATATGTAGATAAAAAAATCATAAATTCACATTGAAGTCCCTAGATCCACCACTGCATAACACAAGAGGCTGAGGGCAGAGTCTGGAGAGGCTGAGGACATCATAATTTTTCTGTAATTATATTTATAAATTAGTAATGTCAAAAATTAGATAACAAAAGGCTTTATTGAACTATACCAATTGACCAGTATATACTTCACCCTTTCAGCTGAAAGTTACCACTACAATTCATGCTTGACCATGTAAGTCTTCCCTTACAGTGCTAAACTTAGGAATGCTGCATATATTTTGCAAATGGACATTAGTTCAAGATAGTCACAATTCTGCTCATAATAGCTACTCAAAAGGCACAAGGTAGGTGGAAAATGTATGATTTATTATATGTACCATGTTAGATATCCAGGCACATATTTTAAATGGTTATACAAAAGTGTGGCTGTTAGTGCTTTGAAGAATAATGTTAAGTGCTTAAATGTTAGACCCTCTTACAGTAATTTAAAAAAAATTAAATTAATGATGCGAAATAGACTCATTGTTGGAGCATTTTAATTACTTAATCACCCATCAGCTGTGTCTGCCCCATTTGTTGCAGTATGTGCACAGCAGGTATAGATGGCAGAAATTTTTTTGAATTATCAGATATGTTGTAAAAGTTCTCAATGGTAGACAATTTTATGTGAGAATTACTGTGCAAATTTGTCAAAACCATTGAATCTCAGCTATACTATTTTTCATTTAAATACCACAAGCTGTGAATAAAAAAGTGCTATGAGTTACATTGAGCATGTACCCCAACCAGTGAAACCACAGTTGTCATACATATCACATCCAATCATGTCTATATGAAAATCATATTTTTATGTAACATGATTCACATGTCCAAAGTATCCCAAACAGCTAATACTACAAAAAAAATGTAATAATTGAAGAATTATATATCATATTGTACCAAATATTGCGACTCGCAAGTTCACCTTTCAACTTTACTTTGCTAATTAAAATTGAGATTTCTGATTTCATATTTATAGTATAGGCTTTCCTAAACTCATTTTGAAGTCCATTTCATTTATGCAATAAGTTTGAAGGTCTTGTTTGATGGCATATTAATATTATGCAAGTCAATAATCAAATTCTATTGTTGAAATCACATCAAGTGATGAAGTCTTCAGAGTAATTGACATAGTTTCTAGCTTATGGTTCCAAGTTGAATATATTCATCATAACTACATAAGCAGTTGTGTAGTAATTTTTTTTTACATCTTGTTAAACAGAGTTAGTTACACATACTATCAAGGTAATAGACATACTTTTTTTAAACTAATTTCACTTGCCAGCTATTTTTACTGATTTTAATTAAGTCAAACGGGTTGCATGCTGTTGTTTTAAACCCTCTTCAGCTTTACACTCCCTATCATATTTCATGACAAGATTTACATTAGCTAGAATCCATTTTTTGTTGGGCCTTCTCTTCATATAACATACTCAATGAAATGATTTAGTATTCATGTTTGTATTAATACCTGCATTCTTCCTTTGACAAAGAGTTGTTTCTTCATGTAAGTTGTACTCTAATTAGCTAAATAAATTATTAATAAAAAATCTTGCAAAGAAATTTCAGAGAAATAATTGCTTTCTCTTTGTTAAGCACTACTTGGGAATAGTCTTGTGCTTTCATGTTTTAGACAAGCAACACAAAGCCATTCCACCAAAAAAAACAAAAAAAAACAATTCATACAAGGTCAAAGGTTATGTAGGGTTAAGGTTCGCGGCAATGTTTCCTGCCCAGCAATTATTCCTTACGCGGTAACGATTCCTCTCTTAGCCGCTTCCGTTTTCTGGATCCCCAAGGTAGTCTCGCCAGGCCAGACCCTTTACCGCATGCTAGCGAGGTAAGGGTCTGGTCAAACTCGGTACTCGATATTGTTCCGCACCGTCAGCAAGTGCTTATGTCATAGGCTAAACATCTAATTCTAATTTACAATGCAAATACTTATATGAGCGTAGGCGGTGTTCAGGCTGAAGAAACCTTGCAAAAGAGGACTTCAGAAGATACTGGACATTGATGCGCCTGCGCAGCAATGCTATATCGTTGTTCGTCGATGTTTGTCGATGTCAAACAAACTTATTTATATTGCCATAGTTTTGTTTTATCTGATTCATTCTAACTTATCTAACTATTTTGAACACTACTTGTGTATCACTCCTATTCATCTTTATTTCCGGTATTTCTTAATTTATTGTTAGTAACTATGTTATTCCTGTCACTATAGTGGTGTGCTTGAGCACAAATGGCTAGCAAGCCTAATACTACACTATTGTTAAACGTTTGGTTTTAACTTCTAACATTAAAGCTACTAAAAAAAAGTCCAGTGTTTAAATTACGTATTATACGGTAAAGGCATTCAATGCCATAGTAACCACTCCCAGCAACTGTTTGAATTGAAACAAAATGAGCAACAAAAACAAGTCACGTTCTTTAAAAAATTTCTTAGTGATATTCTTAAATGCACAATACTTTCACATAACTGAACATACTTACGCAAGACTTACCTTCGTGGTAAGTCTAGTGGACAATGAATTTTCAAGTAAATACTGTTGCGTAGGGTTTACAAGTATGACAAATAGCGTATTAACTTACCACCACCACTAACTAGAATAGAAATAGAACTCCAGTAAGTTTTTGAGTTTAAACAGCACCCGCAAAAGAATTCAAAGTGGTAAACAATTCAAATTTCTAAGATGATACGGGTAATGATCGATAAACCAGAGGATACTGTTTAGTGATGTTGGGGACTGGGTCGAACGCTGAGCTAACTCGAATATAGGAGAGGGTCAAAGTACAAAATGACATACGTACGTCCTAACATTTATAAACAAACAAACATCCCCGATTTTCAATTGTGTTACCCCTGAGAGTGTCTCGCTCGCTCGCCAACTAGCAGGATAGCCGAGTCCGTGATACTGTCTCGAACGCAAGACGGTATATATACAAAGGGTCTAATACTGTTAGTGATAGTGGTCTTACCTATCAGTGTAGGAAGACGTGAGAAACAGTTAAGGCTGATCGCACGCTATTATACTTAGATCTTTGTCGACCTAACACCCCCCTAGTAGCTAGTTAGGCAGATATGTGTAAATTTTTGCAACAATCGTGCTTTTTTATGTACAAGCATGAAACTTGGTAAACTTGCAGAATGTTATCCAATAAATAATATTAGAAGTGGAGCCATCTTAAATTTGACCTTTGGTGACCTCTACGAGTTAATTAATCTTATAATAATGTACACTATTAACTAAGTTCCATGTAATTTGGTCAACTTGGGTATCAAACGAAAGGACTTACAGTACACCACAGCATAAAGCTGGTTTTTTAGTACATGAAATGAATTCCTTATAACTTTTGCCAAAAACCCACAATGCCTATCAAATTAAAAACCCATAACAAGTTACTTTGGAAGAACATATACCCAAGGTTTCATCACCATGGCAACTGAGGAGACCCGCCTACCTTAGTTATCCATTATAATCATGTTTAGCATTCAACTGATACATAGTAACAGCTATCTCTATAAAATTTTGACTATCCATAGCCACTGTGGTACTCTATACTTCTATAGAGAGAATTTTGATACATAAGCTGTTACATATGTATATAATAAAGTTTCTTACTAATCCAACATGATCCAGCAAAAAGGATTCATCTCATATAACTTAAAACATTTTGTGACAAAAATGGTTGAAATGAAAGATAAGTAGATGTTCAATAAACCTATAGAAAAAAATTAACAATGTGTACACTACAATGTCAGTTATTTACACCAACACGTCGGTGGGATTTATACTCTTTACTTAAATTTTTCACAATTTTTTCCATCTCACTTCCCGGCTTATTTCCTCCAAGGTAGGCAAACATATAGTTCCTAGATCTTTGTATGTAATGTTTTATTGTTTCAGCTGAGATCAAATCGAGAGAATGAGGCACATTCTCACGAAGCGATACCAAGGTATAGTCACAGAGAGAACGTGTGATACGTTATGGTGGGCACTAATTAGAAAGCGCATTACATAATGAGATTTTGACCAATCGGTGTAGCTTTTCTGCATAGCAACAGTGCACATGACTATAAAGCTAAATAAATGGGCTCTATTTATAGGTAGAAGAAAAATTTTGATATTTTGTCTTTTGTTGCTATGGCTTATTTCAAGCGGTTCTCGAGTTATGATGAGTTGAATAAAACCAGCTTTATGCTGTGGTGCACTGTACTATAAGCAGTATTTTGAAACTTGAATTAAGAATTTATGTCCTTCTTATCAAGAATATGGTCATTTTAATACAAATAGTTTGCTGTTTATCGTGTTTTAATAAATTTTGAATAATTACAGTTCGTCTTCATTGCACTCTCCACTGCAATGGCATAAGGCAGTACATTTCAGAGATGCTTTCTTGCACTTGCACTTTCTTTTGCACCCTTTCTTACAGCCACAGCATAGTAGTTCCCGAGATGAAGTGCCAGCTTCAGGAAAGGTTGGTTGTCCACAACGGCTCCAACTATGAGGGTCAGTCCAACCCCAGTTCTGTGGAGAGGGAAGGTTTAGAGAAACTTGGAGTGCCTTACCCCAGCAATGCCCACCCTGGTATACTGCCCTTTTGACATGTTGTATAAGAGCTGCTCTTGTAGGGGGGGGGGGGGGGGGGGGGGGGGATGGCATCCATGGCCCTTCCTTTCTTGGTGAAAAGTTGCTTTCTGGCTTCATCAATGCTCATCAAGCCACTTGTACGATCGTACAGTAATATGGTGAACCTTTCAAGTGTAGCTACGTCTTCATTACTTACTTCATCTGGTCCAGTGGATAGTGTTAAGAATGTTGTAGTTATGTCTTCAAAAGCTTTCCATGTATCCCAGGCTGGCTTTTTCCCACCCAGTATACGCATGAAACATTGGCAACGCTTGAGATTTTCTGGGGCCAATAGATGCAACAATCTCATGAATAGGTATGTACCTGAACATTTTGCCTGTCCCAAATGCCACCCAAAGGTTCTGGATGTCCAGCTTAGCTGCTGTAGCTACTGACAACACTACAATATCTGTATCCACTGTGCGCAGCAAAAATTTATGAAAGCCCTTGTAGACTGCATCCGCTAAATGGAGAATAATTCTCATGTCGGCTTCTTCATGGTCGCAGGGAGCTAGATGACTGGTGTCTTGTGGTGGAATGCAGATGACATCTGAGCCATGTGTGGTGACTAACTGCTTACTTGTAGCAAGATGGTTCAAGTGTTTGCTTGGTGACATTGAATTTGTTGCTGCATGATTTATGCCACATTGCTTTGTTACTCATCATAGTCTCTTCGAAGCCATTTCCTTCGTCAAGGCGCTCAAGGTTAATAGGCATTGGAAATTCATTTAACTCACTGAACTGGAGGATGTTTGCAGACAAAGTAGCATAGCCTTTTCCTATTCCAATATCAATACGCTTAGACTTTGCTGGACACTGAAGTAATTCATTCCTTCTGACAAAGATAGCATTTGCTCCAGTCTGTTTTCACTGTGATTGCCTGATGGTCCGGGGTTCTGTGGATCTAAGAGTTTGTAACTGTTTGACTGGCTGTGATATCCAATAAAATGATATAAAAGTTACTAGGTGACTGTAAGTGCTCTTACCTTGACATGGCCTCAGTAAGAGGGAGTCAACTTCAATTACATATAGCTCAGTTAGTCTTTACTTTTTCAAAGTGCCCACTAGCTACATGTGGCAAGAGCTACAGCTGGAATTTGCAAGCACAGTGCTGCTACAGTATCATACAATTATGACTTATTAGCAGTCACACAAGGCTGAATAGTTTCCATTATAGCAGAAATTTGCAGGCCCAAGGCCTAATTGTTACATAATGCATATGCTATTTGTATCATAACTCTTGACCAGAATGGAATAAAAACTAAATTTAAGTTTCAAAATACTGCTTAGAGTAAGCCCTTTCACTTGATACCCTTGTTGACCATATTACACATGACTACATTGACATCACTAATATCGTACATGTTTTCAAGATTAATTAAGCCTTAGAGGTCACCAAAGAGGTCAAATCCGAAATGGCTCCATTCTGAAATTACTTATGGGATCCATTCTACAAGTCTACCAAGTTTCATACTTGTACGTAAAAAAGCACGATTGTTTCACATATCTGCCTGACTATAGTGGGTCTTACCTCTTTCAGGTTGGCTACGAGCCCGTTTGTCTGAGGTCGCGAACACTTCGCACGGAACAAAGCCTTCCACTTGTTAGCAGTCCCGAACAACAGGCGGCACAATTGATGACGTAGGCATTGCGTACGTCATCCGCAATTTTCGTGGATAATGTGAACAAAAAGTCAATCGAGTTTGACCAGACCCTTTCCAAGTCTTGCGTAGCCGACCCTTTACCTTACCATTACTAGTGATGTGCTTGAGCACGAATGGCGAGCGAGCCTAAAGACTATACTATTTTTATATGAATGATTTTTTACTTCTAACACTGAAGCTACTGAAAATAAGGTCCAGTTTTTTAATTTCGCATACACGGTAAAGGGATTTCAGTGCCATAGTAACAACTCTCTGCAACTGTTTGAATTGAAGGGGAAAAATAAAACTAAAAAAAAACAATACACGTTATTTAAAAGTTTTCTTTGTGATATTGTTTAGCTAAGTAGTAGTTGTAACACACAATGCTTTGACACAACTGGAAATGCACTTCGCGGTAGTCTAGTGGACAATGTATTTTCAAGTAAATACTGTTGCGCACGGCTTATAACCATGACAAAGAGCGCATTGACTTACCACCGCCACTAACTCGAATAGAAATGGAAGTCCCTTAAGTTTTCAAGTTTCAACTGCACCTGCAAAAGAATTCAAAACGGTAAACAATTCAATTTCTAGGGTGATACGGGTACTGATCGGATAAACCAGAGGATTCTGTTTAGTGCAATTTGGGACGGGGTCGACCACATAACTAACACAAAAACGCGAGGGTCAAAGTACAAAATGACATACGTACGTCCAAACATATATACAAATAAACTAGTGGTGTGCTTAAGCACAAATGGCGAGCGAGCCTGATAGTTAGGTAACATAAAATGTTACTATTTTTAGCTTACTTCATGCAAACACTATAATAGCAGTTATGACATTTGATTTCAGCAAACAAATACAAATCACTCTCTTACCTGATTAATGGTAACTTTTGAAGTATCAAACATCAACCATTCTGATAATCTCAATCACCAGTAACTCTTGAACAAGTCTCAGCTACTATAAAAAATAAACCAGTGTTATTATTTGTAATTTTAGCCAACAAATATGGAATTACTACTTACCTCATTCTTGAGTATTGATAACTTCTGTAGTATCAAATTGAAGTTACTTTGACCATCTATGAATTACCTTGAATTCTTGACAACAAGCTCTCAGCTACAAATACAAAAGACAGTAAAGGGAAAGTCCGGAGTTATTGCGTCCCTCTAATTTACGCTTATTGCGTCCCCTGCTGAGGGTCTCTATAATACCATTCTGTGCCAATTACATAGTGCTCGGTTCATACAGACTACCGCTTGCACTCCGTGAGAAGTCTGTCTAATTCTTTGGATGAAATATTCTCAATTTTTCGCTTTTCATTTATCCCTTTGCACGAAGGATAGCTACCGCGTTCTCAAGTCGGGTGTGTTTTATTTTGAGTTTTACAGTTTTTTTGCTCTTCTAAAAACTTCCGTAATTCCTCATCCTCAATACTAACTGACTGTTCACTACAAGATGGTGGTACTTCTTGCCTTTCACATTCCCTTCCTACTCCACCTCAATACTAGAGAAAATATTATTTTCAATGACTTCATCAGAATTAAAAAATCGAAAGACTTCTTGGCAGCATCCATTACGTACATTAACCACTTGGGTTTCTATGCCATTGGCATGACCAGTACACAATAAATTGATTAATCATTGGATAAGAAGTCTTTCGATTTTTTATTCTGATGAAGTCATTGAAAATTGGCATTCTTGCAAATGTTAGCTGACAGACTCATAATGCTAGCTATTCTGCGGTTCAATGATTAATCTATATTATATATATATAAACTCCGCTTCAGTCATGGGGGGTCTCCAGGGTAGTGTTTAAATCTTTTCCTCTCTTTGCCTTTCTTTTTTATTTTTATTATTTAATTTCATTCTTTTATTATTATTATTAGTATTATTGTTATTGTTGTTGTTATTGATGTTATTTATTTATTTTAGTAATTGCATGATCTTTTGTCTTGCCAGCAATTTATCTTTGCATTGTTTGCTTACTACATAAATATTTATAATGAAATTAAAAAATATATATATAATATATATATATATATTTATTCCATCCTAGATATCTTCACAATGATATTATTAGGTACATAATAACTCATGATTATTTCACTCTGTTGTTTCACTCATACTGAGCAAGCTCATTACCCAGTTATAGCAACCAGCCAAAGTTTTCAATTTTCTCATATTACAGCTACCTTCCTCTGGTTTGCTCAACAGGGTTAGAGCAGCTGCTAAAATATCAGCTGGGGGTGTGGGTAGCCCCTACAACCAACTTTACCTGTTTGGAATAAACCACTTATTACACTTGTCAGAGTGTTATGGCAAGATATTTCACTCTCAGGCTTTATTTTCACTCTGCCTCTGGCTCATAAAAAAAAATTAGCCTGCTCGTGAAATATTTTGCCATATCACACTCTGACTCATGTAATAAGTATTATATATATATATATATATACATTCTACCCTAGATATCTTCACAATGATATCTTTAGGTACATGGACCCCGAAATAACTCATGATATTTCAGTTGTTATTTCAGGCTGTAGCAAGCTCATTACTCTTGTAGTTATAGCAACCTGCTGCCTTCATCCTCTAGTACTAACTACAGTTAGTAAAGATATGTTAGTGTGGAATAAACCACTTATTACACTTGTCCACTCTCAGGCTTTATTTTCACTCTGCCTCTGGCTCTGAAAAATTTCCCCATATCACACACTCATTGACCTCTTTGAACTTTATCATATATATATATATTATATATATATATATAGTACTTATTACATGAGTCAGAGTGTGATATGGTGAAATATTTCCCTGAGCAGGCTAATTTATTTTCACCCAGCCAAAGGGGATGGAAACTAAAGCCTGAGAATGAAATATCTAGCTGCTCTGAGAGTGTAATAAGTGGTTTACCCCACACTAGACAGGAGGGAACTCACTACCCCCCCCCCCCCCCCCCCCCCCCCCCCCCACAACCCCCAGCAGATATTATAGCAGCTGCTCTAATCAGGCAGTAGGCTCCACTAGAGTAAAGGTAGCTGTAAAATCCCTGAAAACTGGTAGCCAGGCCCAGTTGCTATAACTACTCTGGTAAGGAGCTTGTGCAATACAGCCTATAACACTGTGATAAAGTGAGTTCTTACTGGTCACAATAACATTATGTGATAGCTTGAGTTCTCATGGTCATGTACCTAAAGATAACATTGTGAAGATATCTAGGACTGAATATATATATATATATATATTATAAATACATTCATTTATTTATTCCACCCTAGATATCTTTAGGTACATGACCCAGGAACTGTGAAATAACTCAGGATATTTCATGCTGTTATTTCAAGCTGTACTGAGCAAGCTCATTACCCTTGTAGTTAGTTATAGCAACCTCCAAACTTTTCAATTGGCTTTTGTACCCAGCTCAACAGGGTTAGAGCAGCTGCTAAAATGTAGGCTGTGGGGTGTGGGTAGCCTCTACAACCAACTTTGCCTGTGAGTTACCCTTCCTCTAGTACTAATTACAGTAGTAAAGATATCTAGTGTGGAATAAACCACTTATTACACTTGTCAGAGTGATATGGCAAGATATTTCACTCTCAGGCTTTATTTTCACTCGCCTCTGGCTCGTGAAATAAATTAGCCTGCTAGTAAAATATTTTGCCATATCACACTCTGACTCATGTAATAAGTACTACATATAAATATATATATATACCAAATCTCAATTGAGACTCACTTGACAAATTACATTGAGCTGAAATCCAGAAAATTTTTTCTGCATTAACTAACATCATGTTTAAATCCATTCAACATTAGCTGATTGTTCTATAGCTATCTCTTTCCATTCCCATGCCCCTAATTCATGACAATTGTGGGTCTGCCCTCCGAGAAGAAAGTGGAGAAGTGGAGAAGGAAATGAAGAAGGAGGAAAGAGTGTTGGAACTGAACTGAGAATATAGTTGGCTGTCATTGTTTGTTGTTGTGCATACATGCCCTTATGTGTATAATTTTTGTCACGTTTCTGATGTGGATGATTTCGTGTGTTTGTGTGTCCTTTCGTGTTGGCGCACGTGCGTGGCCTTGAATAATAAATAGACGAGCCACGCACGCGCCAAGTCAGTCCAGTTTGATTTTCAAGAAATAGAATTAAGACTCTGTCCTCTTGGATCAGCGATTGCGTACACGAGCTCCGGTGACCCTAGCGCCATAAAGGGACCGGATAACTTGAGGCGCAAGAGCAGCCATCTGGATTCTGGTGGCAGCATACCTCCGGGATCTGGCTGATGACCGAGGAAGCTTAACCACCACCTCAGCCGACGACCTATTCCCCCACAACAATGAAGTATGATTTGAAGACATGATAAAAAAATTAAATGAAAAAGAACATTAGTGAAGACTACAGCTATAGTACATAGCTGTATGTTGTGGGTATGTGTTAGTCTTGAACACCTGGTAAGTTTTCACCTTCCAGCCGCTGATAATCCTTTCGACGACATACAAACTTCAGACACATGCAAACAATGACTATGGATAGACTAAGACAGACCAATAGAAGGACACCTGCTGGCAAAACCACAGCTTCTAAAAATAGAGCAGTCTCCATTACTACTTCATTCTCTGCAAGTACAGTCACAAAGAATGAGTATAAAAGAATTGTATTTTGAAGTTATATCAAGAAAAACAACAAAGTACTGTGACTATTGTAACTAAAACTAAAAATATATATTTGAGGTAGATGAAAAATAAAGTTATCTTTAAACTAAATCTTACACAGTACAGTGAAACCTCTCTTAACGGACATCTCTCTGCAATGGAGAATAGTAAAATGCACCGATGGGGCTAACTTATGCTAGTTCTTACTTTGCAATAATACATCCAGCGCCACTGTGTGGCGGGGTATATACTTGCTAGTCTGAATAATTACCACAACCAAAACTAAAACTAGCTATCACCTTTATATTAAAAAATATCAAAACTGAAACCAAAATGGAGATATGCAATTTTGAAATAAAAATTAAAGCTTAAAGTAAAACTTCGTTGTTCCAAAACAACAACTAAAACTATATAAAACTAAAAAAATGTTACTTTTGAGGCAGAAAAACTGAAACTAAAACTAAACTTTTGAAACAAAAGAACACTAAGTGTGTGCTATAGGTTACATTCTAGGATGGTAAGGTGGTGCTTGTTAGTAAATGAGTCTTGTCAATAAAATTTTACAAACTCATCCAGCATGTATTCAAATTCAACATGACTAATTCAAATGTAGCAACTAGATTGCATTAAAAGTTCGCATTAAACTCTAATGCTTCAATTTGGATGGGAAGAGTTGAAAATCAGCAATTCTTATTTAGCTGAATGCCAAAAAAATTAGACGTAATTTAACAATATGTGAACAATGATTGCTTGGACCAAAACAGCTGTGTTTTAGTATAATTAGCTAAACGTAGGAGCACAAAGACAAAAAAAAGTGTACCTCTATAAAGTAGTTAGGTAGTTTTCTATAGTACTTAGCATTGTTTGTTTATTGTAGTCCAGCAGAAGATAGGTTTTTTTTGACTGAACCTTGCAATAAGGGTCCATAGTTTTTTTTATTGGTTCTACCCCTTCTCTAGAGAGTCAGTTACACCATTCCACTTGCTGACTCTCTGTCAGCAATGGGCAACTTGAAATAATGGCTATACACTGGCTGATAGTCTTTCCTAGAATAATTGTGGTACCCGCGAAAATTTATATTTTCGCGTCCTATACTTAATACATTGCGAAAAATTTGAGCGCGAAAATTTAGTAACATTTTGTGCAAGAAATAACTTGCACATGCTCAAATATCTAGCACATGTTCACAGCAGCTGCTTTCTTTGAAAATGGAGGATAGATGCTTCTTTGAGAAGCTGTATTCATGCTTAGAGAAAGGTCCTCTGTCTCAAGCCTCAGCAGAAAGGATAACTACAGCAAGCAAGCAGTATGGAGATGGTCTCCATACACAGCTTGAAGAAATGAGTAGTGTTTCAGTGCATCGCAAGTGTGTTGACAAATACTGTCATAAGAAGACTATTCAAAAAGCTTTACGTGAAGGAGCACGAAGTCCATGTTCCGAAGATCTTATGAGTAAACCCAAATGAGCCAGATGGTCTGTGCAGCCCAAGTTTTCATTTCTCCAACATTGTCTTTTTTGTGGAGAAAGATGTGATGTTGAGAAAGATTTTAAGCATCCAAGCAGATGGCGTCCTGCCTATGTCTGCCGGGAAGGAGAAAGAAGAGGGCTAAAAGAAGCTATATACGAGACTTGTGGGAAAAGAACAGACATTCAATCTGATCAAATACTGGTGAGAATGGCAGGAGTTCTTACAGATTTACATGCGGCAGATGTCAGGTATCATGTAGACTGTAAAGCAACATTTTTATCTCCAAAATCAATACAGGCATCAATTATTCGTCAGGGCAATGACACTGAGTTCACAGAAGTTGCTTTTGATTTGGTTATCAAGTATTTGGCTGAAAACAGAGATGTTATTCACAATTCCAGTGACATACACACTAAGTATGTGAATGATGGTGGAACTCTTTCAAGGAGAATGTTGATAGCAAAGCTGGTAGAAAGTTTTGAAGGAGATATGATTACTTTGTCATCTCCTGGAATCGCTTCGTTACTAGCATTCAAGTCAAGTGCTGCTAAAGTTTTCTACACAATGTCTGATGGTGATGATGATGTAAGTGAGGCAATTGAAGTGATAGCCAAGAAGATCAAATCTGAGATAGGCGACATGGAAATTGACAGGAACAATTATCTGTGCCACGTCAACAAAGATATCTGTGCCAGGTTTCAGAGTAACACCCTCGAAGATCTCTTGTCAAAAATAAACCCAAAAATGAGGCAATCTTTACCTGCTCTGTTGATAGGGAGTATTATCACATCTCTAGTAAAGAATCAAGCCACTCCACTACAAATAGCTTTGGCTGTGTTTCTCAGGGATTCCAAAGAGCAAGTCAAAGCCTTCCATGATTTCCAAGTAACATGCTCCTATGATGAATTACTTCGTTTCAAGAAATCAATAGCCTGTAGTGCAAATTCCAACATGGATCTTACTGGATTAAATAAAGAAGCAGATGGCCTAATACAAGGAGTAGGAGACAATTTTGATCAACAAATCAGTTCCCAAAATGGAATGCTACAAACGCATTCCATAGCTCTACTTATGACTCAGACAAATGATGAGAAGAAACAAGATGAGGCAGTACCACGGCTTAAAAAGTCAGAAATGGCACAACAAATTCCATACAACATTGAAATCTGTCGTTACACTGGTCCAAAGAAGCCGGCACCACCAGAAAGCTCACTGAGAGCAAAAGTTCCCACTCTCATAGATCTAGCACAAACTGCAATTCTTGTGAGCCGGGCCAGAGAAAGAGATTTTGAATTTCTCAGGGATGTGTGCAAAGGAGGCCCAGAATACAGTGGTTACAACACGAAAAAAGCAAGGGAAGAATGTCACTCATTGAAGCCAAAGACTAAAGCAATCTACCTTCCTCTGAGTGATATGCCTCCTGCAGAATATGACACAGTGCTTACCTCCATGCTTAAAGTCAAGAGATTGTCTGAGTTAGCAGGACAATCATTCACACTACTTACATTTGACCAGCAGCTCTACAGATATGCTGTTGAGATTCAATGGGCACTTCCAGAAGTTTTTCCACCTTCCTCTTTCATCGTAAGACTTGGAGGCATGCACATGCTCATGAGCTTTATTGGTTCAGTTGGAAACCTGATGACTGAAACTGGACTGGCTGATATCCTTTCTTCTGCATTTGGTGGAGTGCACAAAATGCTTATCGGCAAGAAATTTCCCATGTGCATGAGGGCACTCAGGATGGTAGTTGAAATAATACTTGAACAACTCATCAAAGACCTCAAAGTGCAATTTTAATGGCTAGCTTGGAAGAAAGAGGACAGAAAAGTCGGACAGGTAGGCTTTGGTTGGAGTGCCTAATCAAGCCTGTGCTGTTAATGATGGCATATGTCAGAGCTGAAAGAGAGGGAGATTGGCTACTGCATGCCCACTGTGTGAAAGCTATGATTCCATATTTCTTTGCTGCTGGCCATCAAAATTATGCAAGATCTAGTCTGGTGTACCAGAGAGCGATTGAGAATTTGCCAAGGAGTATTCTTGCTTATTTCCTCAAAGGAGAGCATGTGATGAGGCATATGAAAGGCTTGTGGAATGGAATCTGGAGTGATATGTTTATTGAATCAACATTCATGAGGTATGGGTATGGCCGGGCAGGAATTGTTGGAATCACACTGAAACCAGAAACTCTCAAAACGTGGGCACTTAGCCGTCACATCTGCTCTCAACTCATGGAGGATCTTGCCGAGTTGAGAGGTGAGTCAGATGAATACAGATTCCAAGACAGTCATAAAGAAGAAGCAGCTTCTCGGATTAGCAGTGACAAGAAAGACAGAGAAGCTCTTAAGAGAAAGCTGGAAATGTGCATCCATCCTCTCAAGCCAGAGCTACATCCAGAGCAACTAGTCAATGTGGCAAATGGTACCATTGGAATATCAAAGATCAGGCAGTCAGCATTGGCCAAAGTCAATTGCTTGAGTTCGAAAAACAGTTGCCTTTTGGATTCTGGAAACCAATCGAAAAGAAAGTTAAAACTATGGCAGCAACAAAGAAAGGAATAGCTGTTGGACCCAAAGTTCTGTATGACACTCAGTTAATATTTTCACGAGTTATGGGTCTTCAGTTATGTCATACGAGCTTGCACCTATTCCAACAGCTTTATTTGATGACTCAGGTAAATACTGCCCTTGCGTATGTAGCAAAGTTGAATTGTTTATTTATTATAGGAGAAATGCGGATCTGTAAGTCCAAAGCTGACTTAAAGAAGGCTACTAGAGTGGAAGTATCCAGGACCATGGATGGAATGGATTGCACTGTTCTTGACGGATGCGCTATTCTCTGGTGTATTGCATGGCCAACTTCAAGCCCTACAAATCAAGCTCTAGTCAAAGACTATGTGGAATCTTTCAAGCAGTATCTGCAGCATTGGTTAAGATGGGGTGATGTCTATTTAGTATTTGATCGATACATAGACTTTAGCACGAAATATTCCACACGTAAGGCAAGGGGTCCTGGTGGCTGCAAGGTATTTCAGCTGTCTATCAATGTTCCTCTCCCACCTCAGAAGCAAGTTCTTACTGTAGCGGACAACAAGAAGCAATTGATCGAAATCATTGTCACTACATTAATAGGAGAAGCCAAGGTGCCAGGAGGATACAGAAGCAGTCTCATTATTACTGGTCAGGAAGATACACCAATTGAGATAGCACCAGATGGGGTGATTATTAGAAGAGAAGATAAGAAGACAACTCATGAAGAAGCAGACGCCATCATAGTAGCTCAGGCTATCTCTGCAGCCAAGGAGGAGAGGAAATATGTAGCTGTTGTTGCAGATGACACTGACGTCTATATTATGCTACTCTATCATTATCTAGCTGAATCTCTTAATATGCCCATGAAGCTGCAACCGACGCAGGCAGCAAGAACTTCTATTGACGTAGCAGCTACTGTTGGAAAGTTGAAAGACATTATTGCTCAACTCTTACCTGCACATGCTCTGAGTGGATGCGATACTGTGTCAATGTGCTATGGAATTGGGAAAAGCAAGATGTTGAAGGCTGTTAAAGCTAAGCAATGTAGCCTTAACTTGCTTGGTGATGTAAATGCAAGTATGGAAGACATCATCAGGCAAGCAACAGCCTTTATGTGCCAGTGTTACAATGTGCCAAATGTAACAACGATGACAGAGGCGAGGATAAAAATCTGGGCAGCAAGAACTGGAAGAAAAGCAGCATCAAAAATTCCAAAACTGTGTTCTCTGCCACCTACCTCAGAAGCTTTCGAAGAAAATGTGAAGAGAGCCCATTATCAGTGTGCAATTTGGAGGAGAGCACTTCAAGAACCTCTGAATCTGGACCCTACTGCATATGGGTGGTTCAAAGATGATGAAAGGAAAGCACTTCAGCCAGTTATGCTTCCACCCTCAAGGCTATCAGCACCAAATTATGTTCTTAAACTTGTTTGCTGCTCATGTGCTTCAGAAAAGCCTTGCCATTCCAGTCGATGTGGATGTGTGGCAGCCAATTTGGCTTGTACTATGTTTTGTCACTGTCAAGGAAGCACCTTTGTTTGTAACAATGAACACACTAGGGTATTAGAAGAATCAGATGAGGAAGAATTATCATACTAGCATTATTAAAAAATTTGTTATAAAATTTTTTGCGTTTTTATTTTTCGCAATTCAGTTCTTATGGGGCGCGAAAATATAAATGTTCGCGTCTACCGCAAAAACTGTCACAAATAGAATGCCCCTCTACAGAAAAATGCCCACTGCTGACACAGGGTCAGCAGGTGGAAATGTGTTATATGAGTCTAGAACAATCTGAAACTGCTTTTAAAAAAACTATGGACTTCAATTGCGAACCCTAGCTCAAGTTCTGCTGGACTATTGTAGTAACTTTGGTCGAGAACAGAGGATTACTAAAGATCAATTAAAATACCAATGCATAAAACACTCCCTGACAAAAGAACACAAAATGAAATAGTGCTGAATAACCACAAAAATGTGATAGTTAAAATATGTATTTAATCCTTTCACCGCTGAATTATTAGGGAAATTAAAAAATTTTTGTTAATTTTGTCTTAAAAATGCATATAAAAGAAAAAAACTGCACATACGGTGCTTCCAGCAGCTTAAAGAGTGGATTTTTCTTTTTGGTTAAGGTTGCTAATTCTGCTATCATTTCTTAAGTATGTGTAATAAAAAGCTAAAAATTTGTAGTATTATAAATTAATTAACATCTTGAAAATTAAGTGAGTTGTGGCTGTTTTTCATCAAAAAAAATTACGCATGGTAAGGGTCATCAAATGATGACATTTAGAGCGGGTTGTGGGCCTTTAGTCCACGCAAACATGACGTCACAAAACAGCGCTTTGCGTATAATGTGTCATAAAGGCACGAGAGGTGCCAGTTTACTGCTAATTATTGCATGGATATGGCTGCTTTAGCTACGGTTGAATTTCAGGCCCATGGGATCAAGTTTTACGGCATTACTGCCTATCACGGCCAGCGTTTTAGCTGCTGTCTGGAGCCGCACAACCCATAGGACTCCAACTGCATCGCCCTGATGTTGTCAGAATACCGAATGCTGGGAGCCTTGGGAGTGTTAAACTCCTTCAGCTTTCCTTCAGCTCTTGAAAAAGAGGACCTCTTGGATAGGCTAAATCTCCGACCCGAATGCTAACAAAAGGTTTCTGCTGTAGTTTTTGAGATGCCGCCACAAGGAGTTCGAAATTCACTTACTAACAATGGAACAAACTTCTGGAGGCTATAGCATTCGAGTGAGGCAACACAAACGAGAATAAACAAAGATTTTCCCAAGGCATTACTTCAAACCACTGTAATGGCGGTGAAAGGGTTAGTCACGCTGTGATTTTGGAGATTACTGGGGAGTCTCTCTGGCCTGTTTTTCTGCTTCTCTTTTTACATCCACTGTTTTCATTGCTTGAGCTATATTGATACCTGCTTAGGACTAGACAAAAAAAAACTACTCTTTTGGTCTGAGAAATGATTTTTAATAGCTAGCTAGTGAATAGTAGTGCCAGTGGTTCATACATTTGGTGCTTTATTATGCTATTCTATAGCTATTCAAAATCTGTAATGAACTAGTTACTACTATAAATATTTGCTGGACACAAATATATATATACTTTTTTTTTTAAGCACCATACATACCACAAATAGAAGCAAACACTCCATTTGAAAATTTGCAGACATCTTCATTGCCACTTTTGGGAACTTTACTATCCCAATGAAATGCTGAAAGTATAATACAAAACAGTGAACAAATTTTGCACTGATTGTACATAAAAGAATAACCATTATTTGTGAAGCACAATACTATTATGAACAACCTTGAAAATTCAATTACAGTTGATTATTAAATGCATACTATGTAATTTAATTCAAATTCCCAGTCATTCGTCATTTATGTGAACTGCTGGTAACATTGCACACACCCACAGGGAAAAAACAAACAAACAAAAAAAACAAAAAAAAACAACAAAAAACAAAAAAAAACTAAGGAATTTAAAGGGTTGGTGCATGGTTACACAAAAAAAACTAAGGAATTTAAAGGGTTGGTGCATGGTTACAAAAAATTGAATGCATGGTAGTTGTTATAACACCTATCTGTAAGAATTTTCCAGAAAGTCAGATGTGCACACACTTATAAAATTCTTTTTTATTTAATTATATAATTTCGATTGATTTATTTGTGCAGTGTGGTAAACTCAAACACATTTATGAAGCTGTGAATATCTGTATGTCATTTAGAGCACAATTTTGAACTATACATAATTAGAATATAATTTTCTGAATCAAAAGGTCAAAGAAAAACTAAGTTAGAATGTAAAACTCAGTGGTTGCCAGGGAATAACACCTAGGAACCTAGACTGTGTTCTAACCTCAGAGCTACAACAATTCATGACTATACATAGGGGTCCGGGTTCAATTATTTGTGACCAAGATTTTTTCCTACACATTTTGGTTTTTCTGACTCCAGTCAGTTTTAATGAACGGCTCGAGCTTGGTTGGTAATGTATTTATTGACTGAATTTGATCAATATTCAAATTAACAAATATCCTTAAGTTACCCAATCAAGTCATTAGCTACACTCCACACTCCATCCCTAGTCTCGCAAGAAGCCAGACCCTTTACCCAACCGCTACACTGGGAAAGGGCCTGGAACTTTCACCATTATGTGTTTTGTTTCCTCGGAACATTAAACATCGGTGCCATTACGTGGTTTCTACTGTCTCTCAATTGTGGTTAGTTGGTTAACTTGATTATGCTGACCGATTATACAGTAGGAGACAAAATAAAGTTCTAAATTCCGTTCCGTAGAATGGCCGTCGCACAATTAAAAAACGGGGGGGGGGAACGGTATGCCGTTTGGTAAAAAACGGCCGTTCCATTCGACTGGCGTTACCGTTTTAATCTTTCTCATTCACCGCATGCTTCGTTAAAAGAAATTATAAAAAATCATTTATCCAATAAAACGTTCCAATTATTTGTTTACAGGCTCCTGAGGTGGAGCTTCTCAGGTAAAAAATATTTGAAGCTGTCCTACTCGAAGTTGTCTCACAGAGAATTGTTAGCTCGACTACCACACGGTATCAATGTTTTCTCGATGTTAGGGCCTTCTCAGTTAGATTCTTTACTACTAAAAGTCCATCAGTAGCCAACAGAAGACCTACGAAGTGCAGACCTCGTTATAGTTGTGTGCCCGTCGAAACTTCAGTCTCCAGCTTTATTAAAGCAAGTTAAATTTTTGTGCGAGCTTTTTTTTGCACTATCCCTGTAGCGGCTGAAAAGCTTAACCGTTTCTTTTTTTTTAGTATACGTTGTCGGCCGTTTAGTCAAAACGGTACGGGACGAAACTACGGTAAAAAGACTACCATTTTACGGCTGTACTAAATCAGTTTCTCACCAGTCTCCAGAGGAATGCACTACGGAACGGAATTCGCAACTTTATTTTGTCTCCTACTGTAGTTTAGCTGAATGTACCTCCAAACTGCTTTGTTAGTGAAAACCTTTTTGCTGGCTGTAGTGGAAGCACTGCGAATAGTCAATAAGTGTTCAAAACTTCTTCTGAATAAACCTGGTATCGGAAAATTCCTTGTGAAGTTGATATGACCAAAACTGCAATGAGTTTAAAAAAATTAGTGGAAGCCAAATGATTTTGAGGAAATTGGCTGCTAAAATAAAGATTGCTACAAGGTACTCTAATTGTCTTTATATGGAGTCCAGGAAGGCACCAAAATCATGGGTTTTTTAAAGACGGATGGCTTAATTTACCACCAAAACCACATAGCGGTTTATTTCCTGCGGAATTGGCCCAACCACATTATAAGCTATACATGTTGAAGTATTGTTCCCCAGGATTTATGGGGAAAGGTGAAAAATGCATATGATTGAAGTTTCAGACCCTTCCCAATGTAGAGGTTGGATAAAGGGTCTGGCCCGCGAGACTAACTCTATCCCATATAGAAAGTTGTCTCTAAATAAAGAACATTAGTTCCCTTTTAATTTTATCATTTTGTAAAATAAAATACTTGCAAAAAATCATTTTAATTTGGCTGAACTTACTGCAACGAATAACTAATATTTTGTTTAGGTCAATTGGTGGTGATGAACTGTCAGTACATCTGCCTAGGCCACTGTAGTGGCAACAAGCCAGGCAGCTCTTTCCTCTTCCACAGCTTAAGCCAGAAGTGGGTAGGCTGGGGTCTTTACTGTAACAGCAAAAAAAAACAACAACATATGATTTCAGTGGGAGTTTGCATTCTTTAAGGCCTTTCATTCTAATGGAGTGCACTGTCTGGGACTCAGTCACAAGCAGGACTTGAACACTAACCACTTATCATCAGCTTGTCTGAATTAGCTGATTTGTCATCCTTTATGTATGTATCCCTTACCAACCCTTAATTATACTCATAGTCACCTTAACCACTGGCTCCTGTGTATTTAGTTCCGTTGTGGTCATTTATTAGTTGTCTGATTAACCGACTCTGGCTACTATAGTTAGGGAGTAGGCGCTTTTAGTTTTGCTACAAGGCTGCAAGCTGCCAGTGGCTGCGTAGTAATTTAACTAAGCCTCAGAGGCATCAGACATCCTGGTCCTTCATTTAAGGTGGGACACTGTGCGGGTGCCCACCCGTACATGCACCAATAGCATAAACGGACAAGTGAGCTGTACATTTAGGTTTATAAATCATGGTATCAAAAAAATGTGTGCATACAATGAACTTGTGTAGCCCAACTATTAGAAACAGCTCTCATTGTGGGTAAAGTAAAAAAAAAAAGAATGAATCAATGCCTGAAATACTGTATTTACATTGAAAAGGGTACTGTAAACTAAAGTTTGCCAGGTCAAATATATCAAGGATTGCATTCACCCTTAGCTAACCATATGTGAAAAAATTCATCAACTAGTGAATAAATTTAGTAGTAGTAGTAGTACCACCCAGAAATATGTGATAATAATCAATTCCCAGAACAAATATTTCACCATAACACTTTACATTCACATTATACTGTCAGGTTCGACTTTTAATAACTGTACCATGACTTGAGTACTGACTTAACACACATATTGCATATTTAGTTTATACAATTGGCATTAAGAAAATTAAATAATGTTCTCATTAAAAATAACTTCCTAGAATCTGCTGAAATGATAGTAATAAAGGTTACTTTAATCAGTGAATTTAAAGGTAATATGAAAAGAAACATGAATGTACATGTCACCTAGGTCTATTGCCCCATTTGAAAAACTATATAGTAAACCAATAATGCTATACTCACATCAAATCATCCCAAGCACTAAAATTGTAGCTAGTGTACATTTCTATTTCTTCATGAGTGAAGATAAAGCTTGGGTTGGCACCTGTGAATCCTCTCTGCCGACAAACTGTATTGGCTAAGGATAAGTCCACAGTGTCAGTGTCTTTTGTCATAAACCTCCAATCATGGCAGTCTCCTTCCTTCTTCACAGCCACCATGCCCATGGAAGGTGTGGCCTTTCCTCTCTCATCCACTGAGATAGGAGAGAACAAGAACACTTCCCCTGGGTAAGCTTTCTTGCCACCATTTGTATAGATGGCTCTGTTAGCTGCAAATTTAAACATAAATGATGATAACGATCTCACACTAGACATGGGAGAATAGAAAGGAGGTACATTTCATAAATCTTTAGAGTTTAAGCAGCAATACTGATGGAAAGAAGAGTTTATTAAACAAAGTTTAGTTGATGTTGCTGTTTCCTCAATTATCTACAAAACTGAAGCTGTTTTATAAATGAAATTTTGCAGAGAAAAAAAAAGTGAACCTTAGTGAGTGAAGTACTGTTATGGGATTTTGAGCAGAAACAGAACAAGAAAGACAAGATAACATTTTCTGAGACAAGAGTAGCTTCTTAAATCATTTTATTACAATCACATTCTATCTTGTTGTGTCATTGTCTATGTGGTAACTGCACATCTAAAGGGATTTATACAGCAAAATCAATGTGTATCATGCTGAGTGTTGACTTACAATGACACTTGGCTACCAACACTGATGAACATGAAGTTATATTGAAGGTAGCCTCCATACCACAGTAGCGAAGAATGTGATTCTCTTTAGCAGTATGGTCTGAACATTTTATTCCTAAAGCTCTAACAAATTATACAAAAAAAAAAGAAAAAAAAAAAAAAGGTAAGTGCAAACCAAGTAGGTACACTGAAACTTTATAATAGTATAAAAACGATTGTACAAAGTATAATGAAGACACATAGTTTAGAATTACTTTTTTCTTGGCTTAAACAATAAAATTATTACTTTTTTATGGTAGTAGTTTGCACAGCTATAACCACTGGTAAAATCCCAAAACCATATATATTTAAACTGACCATGTTTCAAGAACATTAATAAATATACATATGAAATTTAGATGTCAGATTTTACAGTTTTATCATAAAACCTCAACTTTTTACTCTTTAAGCTGGATGCACCGTAGTTGAAATTATAAATAATTAAAATTTATTTGACCTAAATCCTCCATCAATAGATAAATTTGGATCAATAGCTGGAATCTCACTCAATTAATCAAAAACTTTACACCAAATATGAAATACTACAATTAAAATTTTGACTTCAATTAAAATCATTAACCCTTTCACCATCAGATTTATTTAGATTTTTTTTTTTTAAACTATATAAAATCAGAACTAAAAAATAGTCCATAGCAACCATAGGGGGGGGGAATGGTCTACACAACATATACATTACAGAAAAAAAAGATTTATGTTGCCTAGCAACCAATTTGTGCCGATTACCACTTGTAAACCACAATATGAATATAATTATCTGGTAAACCACTGTAATGAATAATGTTACCATTAATTTGAACTCCAGACTGCTTGAAGCCAGTATATGGACTCTTCTACTGTACAGTGCGTCCAGCTTAAAGAGTGAACTTTTTGAATTTATCATATAGAAACAAAATACAGTCTTTTGATATGCATGTACCTTATTGTTACTCCTCCAAATGTTATTTCCAACTGCTACAAAATCACTTTAACTCATAGAAGGTGGAGAACCGCGCACCGCCCATAGACTGCAATACATTGTTCGCCATTTTATTTGACGTCACATTTTCGTCTACGCGTCGTCATTTGTCGTAATTGGTTTGTGCCGCGCAACGCTTTACCCACCAGTAATACGGGTATTCCCCTTTATGGTCTCAAACCGGGCCAAACACGTGCGCAGTACCTCAGAGACAATTGTAAACAAAAAGCAGTCGTAGTTAGTAAAGTTATACTGGAATGTGTGTGGCCATAGCTAAAGTGTAGGTGATGTGCTGGATTCTTCACATTACTGTTGAGTACTTCAGAAATTCATCACACCAAGAAAGTAAGAATAGAGTTTAAATACACGCTTAAGCACACAACAATCAGACTTACTTGAGGAGGCGTTCAGCCGCGGTCCTGTGCTTCTTTCCTCTAAGCTTTGTAGCTCCAGATAACCCTCCGCAACCTTCAACCAGTTTTAGCGCACAACTAGAAGCTCGTACAAACTATAAACTACGAGTGATTAGTTATAACTGGGCAGCCAATGTCGTCACTGAAAAGTGCGGTAAAATGGCGCCACCAGCTGGACCTATCGCAGCAATACGCATGCGCACATTTTAGACGTCACGCTTACGTAGATCAGCCCGCGTATTTTTACCTCAAACGTCATCATTTGGAGACCCTTACCATAAAAATGTAAATTTAATGAAAAATTGGCCATAATTCAGTGATTATTAAAAATGAAGCGATCAAATTAATACACATAAATTGTATCATAATTTTATACCATAGAACAAATTTATAGAGATATAACCCAATAAATTCAAAAGTTTTTTCTTAAACACTTTTTTCCATAAAACGTTAAATATTGGACGTAAAATTTTTCACCAACTTACAAAATTTGGTTCAAATGAAAGATTAGGAGCTTAACTATCAGTGAACCAAGTTAGAAAGATAAGGACCAATAATTTCTTTTTTTTTCTTAAAAACTACCAAATTCACTGCCCAAAAGCTCTCAGTTGTATCACCTGTTACCACAAAACCACAAAAATAATTTGAGTACAGCTTTGTATGCCAATAATGTGTAACTTTTCCAAAATTTAGATATTGATCATGCATACTTCTGGACGCACTGTACAGCAAAATCATGGAACAAAATTATTCAACTAAAGGCTTACATTTAGTCTGGGTTCAGTTTCATAAATAAATTTAGATAGTTCCTGTGTAAAAATTGTATTTAACCTATCTTCACAATCATTATTCTCCCGATTTTGGGGTGGCGGTTTTAGCACATTCCTTGGTACATTCGTCATGGGACGTCATTATAATGCGTCATTATACGATTCTTTTTTTTTTCTTCAAGCATTCACATGAAATAAGAGACTAGTAAGTAGTAATGTTGATGTGAATGTAAATTTGGTAATTTTGAGATGATAATCTTTACGAAATATAGAGCATGAATAATTATGAAGTATAGAGCATAAACTATCATATATTGTACTGAGTGGTGATAAAAAATAAATTTTCAAAAATATGTGCTGTTAGTTTTATGAAGCAAAGTCTACAAGGTGTGATACTTTTGAAACAGTCTCTTTCAGATGATAGACATAAATGCACTTTGCAGTACTCACATTGAACATGAGACTCATGGCGATTCCCAACAGCAGTAAGCTTACTGTTGCTTATTATAGCTGAACATAGCACAGTTGCCCCTTCTCTCTGTATGCTTAGGCCAGTGACCTAAATTTACATTTAGTCTGTCTAGCTGAAGATGCTCAACAGATCGTGGATGACCAGCACTATGACATCTTGTAGAGAAGCGACCAATAAGCTATTTAGCTAGCTCAAGCCTAAAGTTTTTCTACCTTGCTGTTAATGTTCACCAGACCTGACCATTTTTTTTCCATAAAAAAACTACTCAATGCCAACTTTCAAACAAAAGGAAAAAATTGCCTCCATCCCTTCCTCGATTTTCTATCAATATTATGATAGCTCTCAAACTGATCTCGCCTGTCTATACCTAGCATATACTTCTGGTAATCCGGTAAGTACGGTGGGAATGGAATATCTGTTTGAGTACCATCAGCCTGCCTCCTCTTCATTGTAGGGTTCCAACACGCTCACCAATGTACCTCTTGTCAACTCATGACCATGCAAGAAGAGGACCATCACTAAGATATTGATACACACCACAATTTATTTCAGAAGCCATGATGATCTGTTCAGATGGAAGGCCTACTCTCTAGTATCACATGCATTGGTGCCTTGGTGCTTATAAAGCCTATAATAAAGCAGAATAAAAGTTGTCTCCCTCCTGTACATGCCACCTACTTCAACTACCATACTGATGAGAAATGTCTGATTCTGCTCCAGATTCTTGAGAACTGACATTTATTGGCGAGCGAGTGAAGCGAGTGAGACACTATCAGGGGTAAAACTGAAAAAAGGGGATATTTGTTTAATATGTTTGGACGTGCGTAAGTTATTTGTACTTTGACCCTCGCTTTTTTTGTGTTAGTTCGGTGGTCGACCCCATCCCAAACATCACCAAACAGAATCCTCCAGTTTATTGATCAGTACCCATATCACCCTAGAAATTGAATTGTTTACCGTTTTGAATTCTTTTGCGAGTGCAGTTAAAACTTGAAAACTTACGGGAGTTCCGTTTCTATTCGAGTTAGTGGCGGTGGTAAGTCAATGCGCTCTTTGTCACGGTTATAAGCCGTATGCAACAGTATTTATTTGAAAATGCATTTTCACTAGACTAACCACGAAGGCAAGTCTCGTGTAGGTGTATGTCCAGTTGTGTCAAAGCATTGTGTGTTACAGCCACTACTTAGCTAAAGAATATCACAAAGAAAACGTTTAAATAACGTGTACTATTTTGTTGTTGTTTTTTTTCTTCAATTCAAACAGTTGCAGCGAGTTGTTACTGTTGAAATCCCTTTACCGCATATATGTAATTTAAAAACTCGACCTTATTTTCAGCAGCTTCAGTGTTAGAAGTCAAAATCAATCATAGTGTGCTATATATATATATATACATACATATTACAATTACCAAGTTCTGACCCTTCATAAAAACTACATTGAAACTTTCTCACTTAAAGGGGTCCGGAAAAAAAGCAAAGGAAAAATGTGAAAAAAATCTTAGTTGTTTCTGGGGAATCGAACCCAGGACCACTGGCTTTAGCCACCAGTGCTCTAACCACTGAGCTATGACAACCCACGACTTCCAAGACCTTCACATTTTACCTTTATACTGTTGAGTAGTACCGCTTGCTGCAGTCTCGTACTCAACAGACCAGCACTGGTGGCTAAAGCCAGTGGTCCTGGGTTCTATTCCCCGGCTACAACTAAGATTTTTTCACATTTTTCCTTTGCTTTTTTCCAGACCCCTTTAAGTGAGAAAGTTTCAATCTATATATATATAATGACAGCTATATTGACTCGTAACCAGCTATTTTGCACATAGCTACTATAACAGCTAAAAAAATTGTTTGATTATATGGATAGCTACTTCATTTATTTTACTATACATTTTACCTGAAACATCCAAGTTGGCTCCAGTAGTGCTATTAGGCTGAACTTCCATTCACTACTCATAGTTGCTAGCTCAACGGTGTCCAAATGCTGCTGCCCAGCATAAGCAAACATCCCTTTACCTTCCTCATCACTACTTTCATCCTCTGAAAGACTGAAATCGTCTTCAAATAAGCACTGGAAAACTTCGTTGGCAACCATTCTCTTTCGTGTGGTCAACAAAGGCTAAGCTCTACGTGAAGAAAGACGCCAGGCCAAAAAGAACGGTACAGCGCTTTTGACGGTGAAATGGCTAATCCATTTCCTACATTATCGGTAGTTAGTAAAATTTATGTAATAAACTAGATATTATACATACACACAATAACTCACTCATATCACCTCAGTTAGAGAGCACAATAAACCCAACACTGGAATTCATGCCAATAACCTATCAGTGACCTGTGAACTCACCCATCTTTATGGACAGCATGTGTATAGCAGCCATCTTGCGAGTAGCCTAGTTGTCTTGAAATGACACGATCAATGTTCACATAAGCTGACAACCCATCAGTGCACAGGTGGAACAAATGGGACTCCAACTCCATGTCATCTGGTGCCAGTGATATCTTCACATACGGTTGGTTAGAAATTTCATGGATCACAATATCTCCATGTGATGGGGGCACTACACAGTGAATATACCACAGCAAGTATAATTTAATTTGTGCATGTGATGCTATGTGGCTTTACACGACTAGACCACAATCTAATAGCTACATAATACTTGAGGGAACTGATGAGATCCACGACTATAAGAATCTCTTAGTTTTACCAAGTGTTCATCTAATAAGATTCACATAATTTAATGTAACTGGACCATTGTGTTGCATTTATTTAACCCCTTGTTTCCACTAATTGCTATTACTTTTTCAGCTATATCCTTTTTTCATCTTTTTGACAAAACCAAACATTTTTATTGTATTCTATTGTACCCAATATGTACACCTAAACACATAGCACAGGGCACTAATAGCAATGCAATTAAGCACTGAGCCGGCCACTTCCTTCAAATACCATGCCAATGTTCCTACCTTAAAATTGTATCTTTACCATTACATCTGATATCTTTATTTTATGTTCCAAAAATATATTTGTAGTTATTTTCAATGTTATAATACTAGCTAGATTATTATTAACTCGGATCGTAGCGAGTGGCTAACCGCATGCAGAAAAATATACATACCTGGAAAAACTGAGGCTCCAACAATCTGACTAGTTACACACACGACGAACAGCCGAAGTGTAGTAACCACTCCGACGCAGGTCATGGTACCAGTTGAATGGAATGAAGTCAAGATGAGGGAGCCCTCAAGTTATTTTACGCCGCGTCGTCCTTTTACCTAGTCTTCACGTGAGCGACCGGTCCCTCTTTTCTAACCTAATTAACCCTCAATGCGCATGCGTGCATAATTTTTCCTATACAACAACGGCCATAAGGCATATACTTAGCAACGCCAAAAAAAACCCCAAAGAAACAACAACACATAATAAGTGAAATAATATGGACATCCCTAAGTTATCCAGTTTGATCTGTTTGTCACACTCTACTTAGATTACTGACAATCGTCCTTTTATATTGTGCAACTGTTTTTTTTTTTGTTTTTTTGTTTTTTTTGTTTTGTTTTTTTTATTTAGTTTTTTTAGTTAATAACGTCCCATACTGTCACGTTATAATCATTTCCACAGTTTCTTGCTACGCCGGGCGGGGTGAGTTTCCCAACTTGCATGTTCAGCTTATTTAATTAGAGATATATACTAAAGCTCATTCTTTTAGTCTGAGAAAGGATTCTGTAATAGCTAGTTGCTATATATAGCGCTTCATTGCTTTGTCTAAATCTTGCTAAATTGCTGTAGGGGTTATGATGACATATCAATGATTCTTCAGGTCCATTTTTTATTAAGTCATTGTTTTATGTTCTGTTTTTGTTAACTCACATTCAAAGTTTTTGAAAGGATTGCATTTAATATTTTGTTTGGCAGTAGATAAATTGTCATAGCTAACCCAATTATTATTTTCTGGGAGATCTTGGTTATAAACTTCAGTTCACATTGTAACTCTACATGTATATTATTCTTAATTTATCTGATGGGTGGACTTTCACAGTAGCCTACAGGCTAATATAGCTAGTCGCACCCGACTACATAAAAGTGGTCCAAAAATAAACACATGATATCCTGTAATTACGTAAACTTTACTTATGGGACAAATCTTTCAA
>WLWD01002737.1_pt1 | contig 82588 bp, 66 predicted proteins | sample 6712731 | NCBI WGS metagenome assembly WLWD01 (sample SAMN12718690, study PRJNA576275) | sponge metagenome | isolation source: marine sponge | host: Mycale hentscheli | place: New Zealand: South Island, Marlborough, Capsize Point | collected 2014-11-01
ATAGCTTGCTCTGCAAACAGAAACCCATAAACATTGCAGAGCGTAGCTAGCTAGTTACTACTGAGTTTCTGGAGTATCAACCAGCTAATACACTTCAATTGTGGCTCCAGAATGAGTAATTGTAAGGCTTTGTGGATTAGGTCATTGGGAATTTCTATAAACATAGGAATACGATGCCATTTTATTAGCCATATTTACACCATCTTTTTTGAAGCCATTTCTCTGCATTGCATCTTCAGAAAGTTATATACAAGTACAGTCCAGCCAGTGATCAGCTCTATAGATTAATTGCATTCAAATGTATAGCTAATTATCACTCTCAATACTAGCTACTAGCTAGAATTGAAAGGTTTATTACGACACAGTATCTACATCTACCCGTTTAAGAGTCAAGTACTAGTACGAATGCTCACCATTATTGTAGTTGAGAGACCTAGTTAGTTATCAATCAGCACACGAGCCGGGCAGTGTGGCGGTCAGCCACAAAGACGAGGAGGAGCTCGGAGAGCAGGATTCTGACACGGCTCGACCCTATCTTGGACTTTAAACCGACATTCGCGCATGTGCGTTTATCAGCGCAGTGAGTTTAGTCTGGAAGACACTTTACCAAATTGTTCGGCCACACCCTGCAATAACTACGTAAAAGTAGAGATGTAGTCAATTCGTTATTGTCAATGAATACACATATGTAAATAATATGTATTCTAAAGTAATCCTTTTATTATACTAACAATATGTATTCATGTAGTATACTCATACTTACCACATGTGTATATCACTGAAATAACATTGTTATATTGAGGCATGTATACTTGAATTATAGCATGGAAATACATCATGTGTATTACAAAGTTATAGCATTGTTATAATCAGGTGTGTATACTTGAATATAGCATGCAAATACATCATGCGTATTACAAAGTTATAGCATTGTTATAATCAGGTGTGTATACTTGAATTATGGCACGCAAAATACATCATGTGTATTACAAAGTTATAGCATAGTTATACTTGAGTGTTGATACTTCTAGTATACACGTATACACACTCGTGTATTACTCAGTAATCCTCCTGTTTTAACAGTACATTTATTCTAGTGGTATACACCACACAAAAATGTGCATATTATCCAGTAGTATAACACTATTGCCTTAAATATTTGACACACAAAAGCATCAAATTTTAGTGGGTCTATCTTTATTCTTCATTCATTTACTCATTCATCTTATTTATGTATTAATTTAAATATTAATTTATTTATTTATTTGTCTATGCTTCTATTTATGTATTTATTTTATTTATTCATTCATTTAATTGTTGTATTTATTCATTTAAATATTTTTATTCATTTGATTTCTTTGCTCATGTATTTTAACTTATTTTTATTCAATAAATAAATACTAAGGATTAGGTGGTGATTGTTCCCAAGACAGAGGCACAGTTTCCTCGCTGCACAGCCACTGAGAGATGCTGGAAAGGATAGTCTCTAGCCCGTGGGTCTCCTGTCTGCACCACTATGCTGGTGTCCCACATCCTTCAGCAAGCCATAGACTTTTGACTCAGAGCACCCATGGTCTCAATTATTGAATTATTATTTATCTTTCATAAATTATTTATTTCATTTTATTCATTCTTTATTTCTTAATTTATATTTTAGCAAATAGCTATATAAATTATACAAATAGACTAATCATTATAGTAGTTGTAGCTAATAATAATAGCTAATTATAATAATAATAATAATAATAATAATAATAATAATAATAATAATAATAATAACAATAATAATAAATATAATTAATAAATAAATTGGGTGTATTTCATTCCAACAACCTTTTCAGCACTAAAATAGGTAAGTTGAAAGACACTTTACCTAACAAAGGTTAAGTGTTTGGCATCGTCACGAACAATAACGGCTTTTACAACCGTAACCCTTTAGCCAGAGTTTTCCTTTACCAAACGCAAACGAGCGTTCGGTAAAGGGTCATGCCTGGCTAGTATTAAAGCTCACGTTCAATTTTCTAAGTTCTAATCCGCAAGAAATGGTATTGTTCCTTACTCTGAGTGTCCATTCGACCTCTTCCATTTAGTTGGCACTGAAGTTCCCGATGTATAGGAAGCTGATAAGGCAAAACATAAGACTGGGTGGAGTATTTCAGGATGCATTGCCAGAGTTTTTTTTTGGACCCAATATGCTCATCTTCTATGTTCTAACCATGCTGAATTGCTGTGAACAGGGTGCAAACAGTTGCATTTCTTTGCAAACAGTGCTGCTATACAGCTGGAGAGTAACATTTCATAAACCAAATGACTGCAACGTAATTTTTAAGTGTTAGTATCCTAAATATAATCTCATGAGCTGTAGTACTCTGGCATAGCGAGACCCACATAGCATGCAAAGTGCGCGGAGGGTCTGGGGACATGGCCATACCAAATGTGTTCTGGAGGAATGTGGAAGTGGTGAGTGTCCCACCTCCTTTATACCTGAATTCCTACCGCAAATTAGCCATGATTGCTAAACCTAGCTTTGGAAAGGGTGGCTGATATGCACAGGAATTTCTATTTGTGGTTGAGGAGGGCTATTCTCGGTAATTTGCTAACGGTAATTGACCGCCATCATATATGTGTGGCAGAACAAATTTGGTATGGCCATGTCCCCAGACCCATTCCCAGCGTAGCGGTTTGGTACAGGGTCTGGCTATGCCGGACTACATGAGCTGGTGATGTATGTTTTGGATATGAGACATAGCCACACCCTAATTCCATAGTTGTGGTGTGCAATAATTAGATTCACATTACTATGCAAAGAAAATAAGGCAGTTTGCAGATAGTTCTCGTTCCCATAGAACACTACAAGAAAAGAACCTTTGGTCATAATATTCTTTCCTTCTCCCTTCCCGCCACCTCTTCCTTTCCTCCACCTTACCCTTCCTGAAGTCAGAGTGAAGAAGTGTTATTAGTGTTTAAACTGTGGTCTGTAGGACTTCTGTCAATGGTGTAATGTCTGCTTGCGAGTATGTTCTACACTTGTCGCAACCTACTTAGTTTTCATCAGTTGTTTTTAAAGTACAAGAATGAAAAATGTTACTGAACGACATATCTGCTATGAAATATACTTGATATAATATCAATCATGATCAGATGTTATACTAAATCAAGTCTAAGTTGACACAGTTTGTTAGTTGTTGTTTTTTTTGTTTTTGTTTTTATTTTTTGTTTTTTGGTCGTTTTTTATCTGTGGATAATAATATATGTGACATATCAGGTTTTAAGTTTTGGTAAGAAGTTTTGGATGATAATATGGATGAGCGAAAGAAAGCCACATTGTTATGGAGAAGTCTGTTTTATATCTAAATCTACATGTGTTTATTTAGATGATACTTATGCAAATGGCAACATTCATATTGTCCCTGTGTTCCATCCAACACGTATTCTGAAGTTATGATACTCTCGGTTTCCAGTGATTAACAACTGGCCAGCCTCTCCTCAGTTCCCCTAGTGGTCATTCTCATTTGACTTGTGATAGGGCTGAAGCACTTTTGTTGGAGTGTTGAGTTTCCCCGTAGGACTATTTCAGATGTCCATATTGAGTAGAAGACGTTTATCCATGGTTAGGTACATTTTGCTGGCCTTTGATGTTGTTTTTGTTTGTTTGTTGTTTTTTGTTGTTTTGTTTTTTGGGTGGGGGGGGGGGGGAAGGAGGGGGTTATTTATTTTTCTGTTTGTTGTTGGTTGTTTTTTATTGTTGTTTTTGTATTTCGGAGGAATAAAGTAAAGTACATTTGAGAAATATGGTATCCACAATATGTATTTGACTTAGACAAGATATGTAATTAACCCTCAGCATGAGTGTGCGAGAGGGATATTGTAGTCATCCTGTCTTTCGATCTGTCTGTCTATCATGTTCTGATTTTGGAGATTACTGACAATTAAATGTTTTGAGTTACTTGAACAACTATTTAGACCTTTTATTATGCTAGTTTAGTTAATTTCAGGTACTAGCTTTTGTTCGTCACATTGTAATCAAGTGAGCTAATGATTCTTGCAGTATATGATAGTTTTGCTTCACAATATCAAATTAGCATAATGTTTGAATTGAATAGGACTTTTCCCTAGATGTTTCCCTTGAGTACCTTAAGTGTTTCCTCATCACATGATGCATATTGAACATTCCAGCATGGCCGGGAATTGTCCAGAACTACATTCACGCACGTTTGAAGCGTTCCGTATGGAGCGTTCAAGGGAAAATATTGAAAGCTCGCATGATGCGAAAATAGCGTGGATGTCGATACTGGATTTACACAACAGAGGGCCAGAGGCCCGAAGATAGTGTAAGTCACTTACTGACCAAACGCAGAGTGGTACAACACCATGGCTCTAGGCTATAGGAAAAGCATAAAACTAATTGTGATTGAACAATTCACTTATTCACTTCGTAGCAGGTGAGTATGAAATATAGCATTGTGAATTAAGCAATCTGATTGGATAGTTAGAATGTACCATTAATACAAATACATCCATACAGAGAGAAAGAGGGAGGTAAACTTGCTCTAGCTTCACCCACACACACCCTGTGGGCCCTTCCCTCCGCAGACGTAAGGCGCACAACTATGGGGACAGCTTAATGATCGCTGCCACCGAGTGAATGGCTTCCGAGCGCTGCCGCAGCAACCGTCAAGGTAAAATGTATTTTTGAGATTATCCAGACACTGACTTTCCAACAACATGGGGGCGGCTTTTATATGAGTGATAAACTCCGCCCATAAAACTCAACAGAAAAACAACTCGTGACTACTTGGCACATACAACACACGAGGTTCCACAACTCCACAAAACATGACCATAAAAGGAAACATACACAGTCTCTTGACATGCGCACACAATGCATTACAGTTCATACACACACACATAACACTGTCTCTTTGACTCCATCTGTATTTCTTCATGTGGGCAGGCCCACATCTCCCCCTCCTCCGCAAAAGACGGGTGACGTCTCCACTGCAACATCAGATCCTTCATGACATCTGCTTAACTCATCCGCGACTCCGTTCTCCTTGCCACACCTATACACAATCTCAAAATCAAATTCAGAAAGCTTCAATGCCCAATTGTACAATCTCCTATTCTCTTGTCTTGCCGTACGAAGAGAGACCAACCCTCTATGATCAGTTATCACCACGAATCTCCTCCCATACAGATAATACCCGAAATGTTTGATGGCCTCATACATCGCCAACCCCTCCAATTCCTGCGCACTGTATCGACGTTGAACACCATGCAGCTGCCTCGAGAAGAAGGCAACTGGTAGAACATCCTCTTCTCTCTTGACCGATAGCACTGCTCCTACCCCAGTGCTACTGGCATCTGGTCGTCCGTTCTGATGCCTCACACGTCTAGAGCCTTGACTGGAAATTTGGACTGGACTGGCCTGATGTTGGAGGCTTTCCCGTGAGTTATGTGTTTCGTTATGTCATTCAGTATGTTTGTGTGTACCACGTGTCAGCGATTTGTACTTGGAGTGTCCGGTTAAAGCCCGCGACAAACCTCCGGTAAAACCCCACCAGTCCCAGAAAGGCACGCAACTGCCTCCAGGTTCTAGGGAGCGAGTGCTCCCGTATAGCCCGTACCCTTGCATCCGGCACACTCACAACTCCACCCCCGATCTTCCGCTTCCCAAAGCTACACTTAGCAGCCTTACAAGTTAGCCCAGCCTCCTTCAGCACTCCGAACAACTCCCTCAAATGCTTCAAATGCACCTCTTAGCGGAACAAATAACTTAGCGGGCTTCCTGGAATCGCTAAACTCGCCAAATTAATTCCCCAGCCAATAAATAGTGTTATACAGTAGTGAGTGAACGATATAATAAATTAAAGCTACAATTGCAAATGACTTTTTAAAAGCTGGCCTCCTGTGCTATTAGGGATCAATAGCACTTGTAGAGCAATTGAAATAGTACTTGGCTTAGCCTCATACTATTTCAATCAAGTTACTAGTGCTATTTATCCTGAATAATATAGCATTACTGAATATCCTCATTACTCAAACAAATATTTATTCAACCCTTAGTTTTCTTCACAATGATATTTTGTGTTACAGGACCTGTGAAATGTCTTGAGATATTTCACTTAGTTATTTCAAGCTGTACTGTGTAAGCTCAGTTACACTATAGAAACCTGCTAAACTTGTCCATTTTCTTGGTTTTTACAGCTACCTTCCTCTGTGTAGCTACTCAACCAGGTTAGAGCAGCTGCTAAAATATCAGCTGGGGGTGTAGGTAGCACTCTACAACCAACTTTACCTGTGAGTTACTGGTCCTCTAGTATAACTACAGCAGTTAAGATATCTAGGATAGAATAAACTACTTATTACACTCATCAAAGTGATATGGCTAGATATTTCACTCTCAGACTTTATTTTCACTCTCCTCTGGCTCTTGACAATATATTAGCCTGCTCATCATGAAATATTTCCTCATATCACATTCTGACTCATGTAATCAGTATTGTAATTATTATATATAATACTTATTACATGAGTCAGAGTGTGATATGATGAAATATTTCATGAGCAGGCTATTTTATTTTCATATAAGCCAGAGAGTGAAATATGTAGCCATATCACTCTGACCAAGTCTAATAAGTGGTTTATTCCACACTAAATATCTTCACTGCTGTAGCTAGATGGTAACTCACAGCATAAAGTTGGTTGTAAGGGCTACCCACACCTGCAGCTGATATTTTAGCAGCTGCTCTAACCCAGTTGAGTAGCCTACTTAAAAGGAAAGTAGCTGTAAAAACCAGGAATGTGACAAGTTTGGCTGGTTGCTATAACTACAAGGGTAGTAATCTGGTGCAGTACAGCATGAACTAACAATCTTAAAATATCTTGAGTTATTTCACAGGGTCATGTAACTAAAGTTATCATTGCAACGATATCTAAAGTGGAATATAATATTATATATAATTATTATAATGTGATATATTTGACTGCATGTACTAAGTCTAGATCCTAAAAAGTCCTTGTTCCAGTGCATTATATTTCAGATCCACCAAATAGTTTAGCATTTGTGTGTAGGGTCGCAACTGCTACAACTGTAAAGCTGGTAGGGAGATATGTTATAGAGAGAGCATGGATGTATATTAGAGAGAGAGAGAGTGGAGTCCCAAGCTGGAACTAGGCAAACAATAATGTAGTGACATCTGAACAAATCATTTATTTGATTTTATTCATAAGCTCTGTTGCTGGGCACATAATAATAGTATAGCAGATTAAGTAAAATGAACAAGTCCATTCAAAGTAACTCCAAGTAATAACTGTACATTGTTGGTGAATAGGTCATCTTGTAATGTATGCACTTTTGTACATTGAGGATTCATTGTTAGCTACTAGCCAATCCTCTCTTGTTATAGCTACTAGGTCAAATTTGAACATATAATAATTATTTGCTTTTTTATAACTCTGTAAACATAAACAGTAACCAATGTAAACAACTTTTAAATTGTAATAGCTAACTTGAACAAAACAATTCCATAAAAACAAAGATATTATTTAGTGAACAGTAGAAGTAAACAGTTTCTTTAGTCTGCTATTCCCATCATATCCTCCCATAACATGGACCTTGTCTGATGTCATGATACAGGTACAGTCACCTACTGCATGTGGTAGTTGTCCAGCCTGGACCCAGGTATTAGTCTCAGGGACATAGCGCTGGATGGTGGACACTGGCTTCCAACTCTTCTTGTCCCTACCACCGACTGCCAGTAGAGATCCTCCAATGTTGAGTGGACAGGATCGTGTAGAGTTGAGTGAAGGTAATTTGCTCCATAAGTTGGAACTGTATGATGAGGAATGTGAAACAATAGCATCCTGAGATACACAATAGACATCAGGACTCCAACTTACACCCTTACACTCTCCCCCCATGAGGTACCAGGTATCTCCTATTGTAGTAGACTTCATCATCCTCCATGGTGTTGGTGTAAATGGTCCAGTGGACCACTGCATGTTGGATATATCAAGTACCTCAACACTAGCTTGTAAACAAACTCCATGGCAACCACCAGCCACCACCAGCCAATGTTTATATGAAGTAGCCGAAGGACACAAGCGAGGTGTAGGCATAGGAGGGAAGGGGTATGTCCACTGGATGCTGTCAGGCTGCCACTCTCCTAGCTCACTGCTGCTATCAGAACGATCTCTATTGCTTCCTCCCACCACAACTAGTTTGTTGTTGATGGTAGTCATAGCAAAACCCCTGGTACTGTATGGAGGTAGAGTGTGCCACTGGCAGGACTGTGTGTTGTAGGTCATCACTATGTACTTGTCGTCTTCTCTGTCAGTATATCCTCCTCCAACATACACTGTATCATTTATCTCTACTGATTGGATGTAGTTACTCATAGCCGCTGGCATGTCAAGACCACACCTCCAGTCCAGTTCTAGTGGGAATGTCTAAATAATAACAATTACATTATCTGGAGTAAATTAGTAAAAAAAAAAAAAAGAATATTGTTTATGTTACTGGCACACTTCAAATAATAAAAGTCATAGTGTTGCTATGGTTACAGTTTACATGCCGTTTACAATTTCATCACTAAATTCATAACAGTTGTCCTAATGTAATGCTATGATACACCTCTCCTAATATTTACATTGGCAAATGAATAAAGTGGAAAAGATTAGCGTAGATCCTCATTAGATGGTGTTGACTCCAGTTTCTTCTGATACTATAGCATTTTAAACTGAGGCTCAATGATTCTTGTGTAAAGTCGTTTTACAAGTCACAAAAGTCAGATTTAATTTCTAACTTTCCGCCATTTTTTGTGCTGCTAAGTGTTGCTTATTGGTTATCAAGAGCCACTCGTAGTCTGAATGGCATAATACAGGAAGCTACCACTACTTGAGGGACGCTGTTTTAAGCAGAAATTACAAAAAAAAACAACAACTCTGGCCATTTCTTGTAGCTGAGAACTTGTTGTCAAGAGTTACTGGTGATTCAGATAGTCAAAATGGCTTAAATTTGATGCTACAAATTTTTATACTACACAAGAAATTTCGGTAAAAAAGGAATTCTGTAATTATTTGCTATAATTAATGGTCAACTGCTATAATATTATATAATTCACTTATATCATCACAAGCTTCTTCGGGTATACAACATCAGTACTGTAATTTAAGATAAATTAAGATGGCATTGCTTGCCATTTGTTCACAAGCACACCACTAGTTTACATGTATGCTTGGACTATGTAGGTCTTTATTGTATTTTGGCCCTCACATTATTGAGTTCGCTTGGTAATTGATCCCGTCCCAAACTCCACTAAACAGTCTTTCTATTAGCGATTTTTTACCCTTATATAATGCAAAGAAATTTATTTGTTTATCCCCTTAGAATTAGGCTGTCACTACTATGATCTGAATGTTGCTGCAGGGTGCAGTTAGGTTGTACAAAGTTATACTGGAGTTAATTTTCTATAGTTAGTAGCGGTGGTATGTTATCTTGGTTAATGAGCTGTTTGTCATAGCTGATCTTACGTGAAAATCAATTGCCCAATCTGTCATCAAGTCACCAAGAGAAAATGAAGTCTTGTGTTGGTATATCTAGTGAGTGAACAAGAGTGTGTGTGTGTGTGTGTGTGTAAGTGATGTGTGTTACATCTGTTGCGTAGCTAAGAAAATTTTGAAGCTGACAATAAAAAATAGCTATTGGCTGCCTTTTCTTTCATTAAAATTCATAGACTTCCTCCCAATTTCTTTTGTTAGCAAGCAAATCTTATTTAGGGTTAGGCTCTAAACCGTGTGACAATTCCTCAGAAATGCTTGTTTGTTTTTTAAGTCCTAAGAAGCTGCCATGAGTAATTACAATGACATTGAAACTGTTTCTCATACGAAATTTCTAAAATTCAGCCTTGTTTTAGTAATTCGGTGCTATTTGCCAGGAGGCTGGTTATTTGGATAGTCAGAATGATTTTTTTTATTTTTCGAATTACTTGTGTAGAATTGCTCGCTCACCATTTTTGCTGAAGCACATCGCTATTACATCTTATACAATAGCAGATAATAATGTGTATATGTATATTATGTGAATAGTGTAAAATGTTTTATGTTGTAAAAATTGAATCGTATTTATTTGACTGCTATTTACCTGCAATATACACAAATTATTTTATTTATTCTCACTTTATAAATACAATGAACATGGAAATAATAGTTGGAATAACAAGAAGCCTTATAGCATTAGAACAGAGGTATGAAGCATACTTCTCCAAAAAAAATTGAAGTAATAAGAGTAACCAAATAATACTGACAATCCTATTGTGTCTTTTTATAGTTAAGTTCAATACTTTGACTCTATTGATATAACCTGTATATACATTTTACCATTCAATTAATAAGATTTGAGACGAGTAGTTTTGGTAAAATATAAGAAAACACTGTTTATAAAAATGCATAGTACTTACTAATGATTTCTTGTTGATAGACACTGTGTTGATACGCTCCACTTCCTTTGTTAGTCGCTCCACTTCAGGTTGGAGACGTTGTTTCTGTCTTTGATGGCGAGATTCAAAATGAAGCTTTTCTTCTTAGTAATGAGATTCTAACTGAATTCTATCAGCTGCCATCTGGCTCCTCAGTTGATTGTTTTCAGTCTTCAGTTGATTATTCTCCTTATTCAGTTGATTGTTCTCAGTCTTCAGTTGACTGTTCTCAGTCTTCAGTTGACTGTTCTCAGTCTTCAGTTGATTGTTCACAGTCTTCTGTTGACTGGTTTCTGCCTGCACTTGCTCGACACTTGTTTCCAATTGATGTTTCTCTTCAATTAGTTGTGCATTTGCAGTCTGGAGCATTTTTTTTGTCACTTTCTAGTTTTGTATTTTCTTCAGACAACTCTTTATTTTCTGTTTCCAATCTATTTTCAGAAATCTAATAATACATCACATAAAACGATAACTATCAATAACATTGAATAACAGTTAATTGCAAAGGATGCCAAAAAATTGTCTATTGAATATTTGTAGAGCTCAGATGTCACTTTTTATTATTGAGATAAATTTGAACTCCAGGAAGTATAATGTGTACAACAGCTTATAACATAAAAGTTTTTAAAAAAATACAATCACAATACCTAAAATATAACCACTGCAGATATAAGTGAAGCATAATCATTAATAATTTGACTATAACTACAATAAAAAAAATTAGGTTAACAATTTTACATTGATGAATATAGCTTGCTTGATATGTGTGCAAGATTTGCATGATGATGAAGTAGTTACACTGGACCTTCAATTAGCTACTGACAGTTCGATATCAGATTTGGAAAATTTGTTTATGAACAGTTATAGTTTTTCAAAAACATATTTACATCAATTTGTAATTTTCCTGACAATTTAGCAGTGAAAAAGTTAATAACTACTTGATAGGTTTAACCAATTACTGTAGTTCACATATAAAAGTTTACCTCAAGTTCTTTTATTCTTCTCTTCTTTTCTTTTGTTTCCTTCATGTGCAACACATTGGTTATGTTGAGAGATCTCCCCATATTCCCTCCATGTATGTCCTCCATTGCATCCTGTACTGGTGATAATGTCTCCAGTAGTTGCTCTGCAGTAGGTCTTGCTTGAGGAGTATTTTGCAGGCAGTTCGTCACCATCTCTACTAGAACAGGATGAGATTCCAATAACAGATTCTCCAACTTTTTCATGTACACCTCACGACGCTCTACTTCAGAGCGACCAATAAGTCGGCCAGGGTTATGTGGATCTGAAGGTGTAGCCAATAGCAGTTCTCCTGGAAAAATCTAACCAATTATTAAAGTTTCACTATTAGAGTATATTGAATATTCAAGTTGTGTTTACCTGTGTCAGTACGTATAGGGCAAGATGTCCGAATGAGAACACATCTAGAGATGGGCCATATCTGTGGCTCTCGCTGAGAGCCTCTGGTGGCATGTAAACAGTGGTCCCCGGATTCTTTGAGAGCGTTTGGGCTAGTTCAGTTGGTTTTAAAGTTACCATGCGAGAGTTTCCCATGTCAGTGATCTTAGCTGTCAGAGACAATGTGAGGAGGGTGTTCCTCGCAGTAAGGTCTCTGTGGACTATTGGAGGTCCTCGACTGTGCAAGTAAACTAAACCGCTGCCTGTGTCTGTAAGAATGGAAATCTTGACGGCAAGTGGAATATTAGGGGCACACTCAAGGAGGTCATCCACACTCATTTCTAGTCTCTCCATCACCAGTAGAGGTAGCTCTGATCCCTCAAGAAAACACAGACCAAGGAACTGTGTTATATTAGGATGTCGGAGACCTGCCATGAGTTGACATTCTCGTTGATATCTGTTCACAGTCTCTCGAACTCCTTCATTCCCAGGATCCAGTAATAGATCGTGCATACGCTTGGCAGCACACAAAACCTTGCTATATTTTACCTGAAATACCATCATATATCAGTTAAATAAAATTAAACAAGGTTCAGGTTCGGTATTAAAATGAGGATTATTTGATAGTGTGTATATACTACAATGATTTAAACTACTATTGAGAACTTGGTGTATAATGATGCATAAGTTTCAGAACATTACACTGAGATCTAACTATTCCAAGCTTACTTCTAAGCTAGAACACTCACTTCTAACACTGAGCCATATGAACCTGTTCCAAGCGTCTTCCCAGTAGGTACCACCTGGTCTAAGAAATACTGTTGTAACTTAGAATCTCTTCTAAAAGTTCTAGACCAGCCTGGTCTACTAGCCATTGTTGTTGTTCACGCAAACACTACGATCGTGCCACGCCCAAAACGGAACGGTCACACAAAATGGGAATCGTGACGTGTTTTAGAGAAGCCGCACTCTTACGTCTTAGTAGGCATAGGTCGTTAACTAATCGCCCTGGTGCGCGGCGAGATCTTCGTGTCCAAAGTCTGTAGTAGGTCTTGCGTGTGATCAATTAATGCGTGGGCTTTAACTAGCAACGGTTGCTCTGGAGGGCAAAGTACGGTTTACAGCAGTTGCATGGTTTTTCCAAGTATTCTGAGTTTGCTGGCTCACTTTCCAGTACTACCAGGAGCAGGTACAAAGCTAAAGTTCTTGCAAATAGTTTGGATGGACACAGATCCTGATGCTGTTGGAGACAGTCTTCTCTGGTCAAATGAAATAGAATTATATATAACACAATAATACAAAGTAAACAGCAAGACTTCTGGAGGGCACGCTTACTGCTTATTATAATCCTGGAGGGTGATTTGCACGCATATTGGACAGCCAGCATCCTGGAAGCTTTAAACCTATGTCTCTGTTAATCTTGTTGTTGTCATGTGTCATCTGTATGTGTAGAGCCTCCTTGATCTTCTTCAACTCACGATTCTTACTTGCTCTGTCTACAAACTCTTACCTCTTCCCATTTAATGAGGTGATGCGGCTGCCAAGCATGTTCAGCAATGACTGAAACCTTCTCATCACCTCTCTTACAAGCATCCTGGTGTTCTTTTACTCTCTGCTCAAACCTTCTTGTTGTTTCACCTATGTATACTCTACCACAACTGCAGGGTATACTGTGGATGACTATGTGGTAATAGGTATAGTATCTTTGACTTTAGTAAGATAAGATCTTAGTGTCTTACTCTAAACAGCACTACCAGACTGGCCCTACCAGACTACCACTACCAGACTGACCCTATCAGACTGTCCCTACCAGACTGGCCCTACTAGACTATTCTACCAGACTAATCCTTACCAAACTCTCCTTACTAGACTGTCCCTGCCAGACTGTCCCTACCAGACTATCCCTACCAGAATGTCCCTACCAGATTGTCTCTACTAGGCTGTCCCTGCCAGACTATAACCTTACAGTTTAATTTGGGAGGGGGAATCTTATGCAATAGCTAGGATTACTAAAATGTACTTACTTAAAAAGTGGATTATCAAGATAGGCAACAAGATGTCAATTTTTTTGGTTCCGCTTGCTAGCTAGTTAGAACCAACCACATTCATAAAATTTCAAACCACTCTATTTTATACAAGAAAGAAAATTGTGATAGAGTGCGAACATTACATTAATAGATACTGACAGAACAGATAAAAATTGAACAAAAAAAAAATACTTCACTAAACAACTGATGATGAAACAAATTTATATTGTACAATTAAATTACATACGCATAGAAACATATTATTAGTTGTGTGGTTAGTAATGAGTAATGAACCACAGTATTATCAATTAACTGCATTGCTTGCATATTTGATATGAGCTGCATCTTTCTAGTAATTACTGCTTGAATAAAAACTTCAAAGAATTAATATAAATTTCATTTGTAATAATTATTTAAAGATGATATAACTTTAGTATTTAAAACAGTAAAAAAATGGCCATATTCTTACTTTTGAGTTGCTCTTCTGCTTTCTTCAGTTCCTTTTGTAATCCTAGTATGAAACAATATGTGTTATTTATACTTAACTCAGTAATGTCATCAAGTCTTGCTGTAGCTAGTCACCATAAATTGTTTGGACCTTTTTTAAAGCCATTTTAGATACAACTATTATAGTTACAGAAACAATTTGTAGAGCAGCATAGTTCTTTCTTACGTGCATTATCATTTTCGATCTTCTACAGCTTATCTTGTGCACCTGATCAATAATATTTCTTATGTTAATATATGTATATGTATATATACAATATTATATTGTGTGCTTGCCAATTCAGAAATGGAGACTAGAGATATGTCATCATGAAAATAAAATGAAAATTCAGCTGAAGTAAGATCTTACTTGGACAAAATTAATGCAATAATTATTGAGATATGCATAATACAATTATTATACAAATCAATTTAGACCACTTGAGGGTGTGGTATAATAATAAAAGCCTGACAACATTATATTGATTTCTTTGAATTATCAGTTAGTCTTTGTCTTAAAGAGCTTAGCTAATTAAATCACTGGACTAGTTTAAACGGCTGAGTATTGAGTTGTTTAAATGGCTGAGCTGTCTAAAGGATGTACTGCCATCTTTAAAGCTGAGCTGAGGCAGAGACATTAAGAAAATGAGCTTAAAGACTTTAGTTGTCTAAAGGGGAAGAGCTGAGCCATTTAAAGGGATGAGTCAACCAAAAGGCTGAGGAGTCTGAAAGACTGAATAATCTAAACACCTCAGCTATCTAAAGGGAAGGCTTCTAATTTTCTCATAGTTTTCCAAAGATTGGAGCTATCTATGAGCCATCGCCCAAAGAGCTCAGGTATCTAAAGAACTGAGCTGTCTATAGCGCCGAGTGCACTATACGGTAAGGGTCAGAGCTGCCTAAAAGGCCAATTTGTCTTCTAAAGTCCCCATCGCTCAAATAAGACAGTGGCTGGTGCATTACTATCTCAATTTTAAAAGAATGTTTTAAAATGATAGAAACTAGAGATATGTGTTAAATGGTCTTGTATGTATTCACACATTGTAGCATAGGAACTTTACTTATGAAAGAATGATATTACATACAATAACGGCACAAATTACAGTCTTCAGTTAACATACTATCCACTATCCAGGTCATTGCTCAGAATGCTCTGTTCACTTTAGTTGCTTTAATTTATACTTACTCTGCAATGCTGGATCATCTGCATGTGATATTACCACTGAAAATAAATAGAGCGTCATTAAGACCAAAATTGTGAACAAAAACATTAGCTGTAGCTATACAGACTATAACATTAACAAAAACGTAGTCCTCAGTTAATATTTTTATAAAAAATTCACACTTATGATAATTATAAGAAGAGTATTTTATGTAAACATATTATTTCAATCTATTTCTGAGCTAATAGTTAAAAAATTCTTGTTTTTAATGAGTAGCTATAGCTAACACTACTATGAATTTTCATCTGCAAATTTTTTTCTCAAAGTTGATAAATGTACAACTGCCATTTGATGAATATAAATAGAGCATCATTAAGACCAAAATTCCTACTATTATTACATCAAGTGAAGGCAGTAATAATCATAATTACCACTTGTTGATAATAATTATCAGCTAAGTTTATTCTAACTATAGCTAACACTAGTCACAATAACTATTCTATATCTTGGCACATATCACAGCAATGAGTAGAAATAGCTTATTAAAATCCGTACCTATTGGTGGATTCAGTAATTCTATTACTTCTCGGTAATATTTTTTCTTTTCTTGTAAAATGTCCAGCAATTGTGTCCACCAGTTTAGCGACCATAACCCGTATCAACTTAGAAATTGAATTGTTTACCTCTTGGAATTGTTTTGCGGGTGCAGTTAAAACTCTAAAACTTATGGGAGTTTCATTTCTATTCAAGTTAGTCGCTATTTGTCACAGTTATAAGTCCTACTCAACAGCATTTACTGGAAAATTCTTTGTCCACTCCATTTTACCCGTTTAAGTTGTGTCTAATTTCTAGCCTAATCTTAAGTCTTACATAGGAGAAGATACTAATTAATTTTCTGGCTGGTGTGAGTTATCTTGGTTAACTCCCTATTTATATAGTTAACCCTACGCAACAGTATTATTGTCCAATAGCCAAATCACTAAAAGAAAGTAAGTCTTGTGTTGGTACATCAAGTGAACAAGTGTATGTGAAGGTGCTGTGACTTACCCCGTCCCAAATTGCACTAAACAGGATCCCCTGGTTTATCGATCTGTACCCTTAGCACCCTAGAAATTGAATTGTTTACCGTTTTAAATTCTTTTGCGGGTGCTGTTAAAACTTGAAAACTTAAGGGACTTACATTTCTATTCGAGTTAGTGGCGGTGGTAAGTCAATGCGCTCTTTGTCATGGTTATAAGCCGTCCGCAACAACAGTATTTACTTGAAAATACATTGTCCACTAGACGCGAAGGTAAGTGCATGTCCAGTTGTGTCAAAGCATTGTGTGTTACAACCACTACTTAGCTAAAGAATATCACAAAGAAAACTGTTAAATAACGTGTATTGTTTTGTTGTTGTTTTTTTCCCCTTCAATTCAAGCAGTTGCAGAGAGTTATTGGCGAGCGAGCGTAGCGAGCGAGACAGTATTAGGGGTGGATAATGCAAAATCGGGTATATGTTATATGTATATATGTATGTATGTATGGATTGTACGTATGCCCTTTAAACGCGCGCGCAATAAACTTTTTTCTTCAAAAAACACGGCTTTTTAAGCTTGACCCCAGTTTATTCTGAAACTACAGCATTAAGCAAGCCTTACTTTATACTTAAGCTCCAAAGTGTGAGAAAATTCCTTCGAAAATGCTTGCTTTTCAAGAAACAAAAAGTTGATTCGACCGGTTACTATGAAATTGAAGACCCTTTACCAGATTTAAATTCCAAAACTTCGCCTTTTTTCCGGCTAAGTGCGGCTTGTTAGTTGTCAAGACAGAGCCACCTGTAGTCAGTACTAAGAGAGCTATCCCTACTTCTGAAAAGCGTATGTAAGCACATAAAGTATTAAAGCTATAAGGAAGCTACTACTACTCCGGGGATGCTGAGGTAAGTACGTAATTCCATATTTGTTAGCTAAATAAGCAAAAATAACTCTGGCCTTTCTTTTTTATAGCTAAAAGCTTGTTGTCAACAGTGACTGGTAAATTCAAATAGTCAGAATGACTCAAATTTGGTACTACAAAATTACCACTGCTCAAGAAAATGAGATAAGAAAGTAATTTTGTATTTGTGTGCTAAAATTGATAGTCTTTTGTTTTTGTAGGCGAGAGCTTGTTGTCAAAAATTCAAGGTAATTCAGATGGTCAAAGTAACTTCAATTTGATACTACAGAAGTTATCAATACTCAAGAATGAGGTAAGTAGTAATTCCATATTTGTTGGCTAAAATTACAAATAATAACACTGGTTTATTTTTTATCGTAGCTGAGAGCTTGTTCAAGAGTTACTGGCGATTGAGATTATCAGAATGGTTGATGTTTGATACTACAAAAGTTACCATTAATCAGGTAAGAGAGTGATTTTGTATTTGTTTGCTGAAATAAAATGTCATAACTGCTATTATAGTGTTTGCATGAAGTAAGCTAAAAATAGTAACATTTTATGTTACCTAACTATCAGGCTCGCTCGCCATTTGTGCTCAAGCATACCACTAGTTAATTGGCGAGCGAGCGTAGCGAGCGAGACACTTACAGGGGTAACACAATTGAAAATCGGGGATGTTTATTTGTATGTTTGGACGTACGTATGTCATTGTGTACTTTGACCCTCGCGTTTTTGTGTTCGTTATGTGGTCAACCCCGTCCCAAATTGCACTAAACAGAATCCTCTGGTTCATCGATCAGTACCCGTATCACCCTAGAAATTGAATTGTTTACAGTTTTGAATTCTTTTGCGGGTGCAGTTAAACCTTGAAAACTTAAGGGACTTCCATTTCTATTCGAGTTAGTGGAGGTGGTAAGTCAATGCGCTCTTTGTCATGGTTATAAGCCGTGCGCAACAGTATTTACTTGAAAATGCATTGTTCACTAGACTACCGCGACGGTAAGTCTGTGTAGGTGCATGTCCAGTTGTGTCAAAACATTGTGTGTTACAACCACTACTTAGCTAAAGAATATCACAAAGAAAACTTTTAAATAACGTGTATTGTTTTGTTGTTGTTTTTCCCCTTCAATTCAAGCAGTTGCAGAGAGTTGTTACTATGGCACTGAAATCCCTTTACCGTGCATGCAAAATTAAAAAACTGGACCTTATTTTCAGTAGCTTCAGTGTTAAAAGTCAAAATCATTCATATAAAAATAGTATAGTCTTTAGGCACGCTCGCCATTTGTGCTCAAGCACATCACTATAGTATGTCCAAGTTGAGTTGGCACGACCGCAAGCGCGGTAATTGAGGAATGCATTTAGTACTTTACCGGAAGCAATTTAGTCATGTGAATCCAAGTCAATTAAGCGCGCAAACGTCAACGTTGCACGTGAAAAAGGGGCGGTAGCACAGGTGCGCATTAATACTGTAACTATTGAAAGAAAGAAATTTAGTGAAGTTTATGGAGTTTTTCGGGCGCTGTACAGCTCATCTCGTCTGTTTTCAATGATATTTATGTTTCTTATGCGCAGATAATGTACAGCAGATGGAAAACGCAAACTGGTGGAAGTTATTCTGAAGAGACAGGATTAAAATCAGTGGATTCTACCTACTGTGTCTCAAGAAATATTCTGATGTTCACAGGATTCAGCAGTACAGCACTGTAAACTTGAAGCTAAAGTTACTAGACTTTCATGTTAAATAAAATTATCAATTCTTTCATTTATTTATAATAAGGTATATAAAGATTGATGAAATGATGATAGAATTTAAGTAGTACACATACAAAAAATAGATGTGATCCGAGTTGAAGGTGGAGTTCTGCCTGAGTTGGTCCTAATTCTTACAATAAACGGCATCTATAATAGTGAAGAAAAGGAATTGGCATAAACATGGCTTTGACAAGCACACAATTTAACGGCATACAGCGTGGCTGTTGAGCTATATCACTGAAATATATTGGCTATATGGCATTTGTTATTGAACAGGTAGACAAATAATCATACCAACATCCTATCAGGTGGCCCTGTACCCTCTGCAACAACAGAACACTCCGTCTATCCAGTTTCAACACTCGCAACCTAAGCTAATCGCGATATAAAGCTAGAAAAACACAGCAATCTGAGAAGAAGCCGCTCATTGTTTACAAAATTCTTAATGAAGACAGTCCGCGTGATAAATTGAGCCATACCGCGTGACTAAAAGCAGGCGCGTTTTGAGCGGGAAACCTGTGGTTTTTTCTATTCCCATAGACTTTTGTATTGAGTTTTGGAATAGCACTTTCTCTCCGGTTTTGGAGTTACTGAGGGAATATTTTTAACCGCTTCGGCGCGAGCTTTCCAATGGTGCAAACCCCGGGTGCGTAGCTGCTTCCGTTCTAAAGTTATTCAAGTTTTTCTTGGGCCAACTCAACTTGGACATACTATAGTATGGCACTGAAATCCCTTTACCGTGTATGCGAAATTTAAAAACTTGACCTTATTTTCAGTAGCTTCAGTGTTAGAAGTCAAAATCATTCATATAAAAATAGTATAGTCTTTAGGCTCGCTCGCAATTTGTGCTCAAGCACATCACTAGTTTATTTGTATATATGTATGGGCGTACGTATTTCATTTTGTACTTTGACCCTCACGTTTTTTCAGCGAACAATTATTCAGCGAAGCGAGCGGAGCCCACTCTCTAATGAGTTCGCGACATATATTTAGGTCTAGAAATTGAACAGAAACAGGTAGCAAAGTAAAGAATCTGACAGTATTTTGTAGCCACACCAAGCATGCATGGAATAGCTGCAATTACAGGGAACATGCATCGCTCGCTTCGCTATTTTGTGCTATTATAAAACATCCCCGATTTTCAATTGTGTTACCCCTGTAAGTGTCTCGCTCGCTACGCTCGCTCGCCAACTAGTGGTGCGCTCGAATAGCGCAAATGCATGGCGAGCGACGAGCAGACTCTTTTTACAGAAAAATAGGACAGAAATTACATCTAACTGTAGTGCGCACAGTGTAACTCTTTCCATTCTCAGTTAGCATTTTAACTGCACCCGCAAAACAATTCAGAGCGGTAAACAATTCAATTTCAAAGGTGATAAGGGTAATGGTCGCTTGAAAATACATTGTCTACTAGACTACGCAAAAACTTATGGGAACTCCATTTCTATTCGAGTTAGTGGCGGTGGTAAGTTAATACCTATTTGTCACACACTGTAAACCAAAAGGTGTGTAGTTCACACCAAATTAAGCGTGAACCACTTGTAACAATAGTCACACCAAAATATGGTGTGATGCGCACACCTCATCTTTTGGGTGTGAAGTACACACCAAATTTACATGTGTACCATTTGTACAATTATTTCAAGTTTTTTATTGTTATTAAGTGTGAATTCTCACCATAATCACACTATGAACTCAAACTTACATTAATGCTGAATTATTTTAAGTTACATTGATTCTAGTATTACATATCAACATTGTTTTCCAAAAAAAGATTGGTGTAATCCCAGATCTCATTAATCAGACGACTAAAATCTTAGTCAACTCTCTTATCTAGCACACAAGTGTACAGAACATTTATAAGGTAGATTACATAATAGCATTGATTTTTGCCTGCACATGAATATAACTAGTGGTGCGTTCGAATAGCGCAAATGCATGGCGAGCGAGTAAATATATGAGTGTATAGGTAAAGATGATTTGTGAAGGAAATCGCTAAATAATAGCAATGATTAGGCATGAAGAGTTAACAATAACAGAATTACCTGAATAAACTTCGAACGCAGTGGCAAAGAAGCGCAGCTTGACAATTTGCCATTCAGTCTTTCGCCAAGAAGAGAGTAGCTATAAACTTTTTGGTTGAAACAAAGTTGATTCTCCGTGCTCGTTAATTGAAAAATACCGGAACTGTTAACGCTTATCCTAACTTACGTAATTAGAAGCGCGGGCGAAATTTTTTGACGAATCTCAATTGAACACGACTGATTAATGTTCGGTAAAGGGTCCATGCTATTCCATCGAGTGTGAATTTCACACTAAGTGTGCATTCACACTAGGAAGAAAGTGTGAAGGACACACTATGCATAGGTGGTGGGTATTCACACCACCAGTTTGGTGTGAATTTGGTGGGTTTTCACGCTATAATTTTTACAGTGCAGTTGTAAGCCCTACTCAACAGCATTTACTTGAAAATTCATTGTGCACTAGACGAACCACAAGGTAAGTAGCTACTTGCGTAGGTATGTTCAGTTGTGTGAAAGTATTGTGCGGTGTTACAACTACTTTTAAGCAAAGAAACTTTTAAATAACGTGACTTGATTTTGTTGCTTCTTTTTCAATTCAAACAGTTGCTGGGAGCAGTTACTATGGCATTCAATCCCCTTTACCGCATATACTTAATTTAAAAAACTCAACTTTATTTTAGTAGCTTGAGTGTTAGTTGCTAAATTCAATCATTTAACAATAGTGTAGTTTAAGGCTCGCTCGCCATTTTTGCTCAAGCACACCACTAGTTATATTGATGTCAAGATGTTATATGTAAACAGGAAAATAATGAAAGACGAAATGTTTATTTTTGTAATTGTTTCACATTCACATTGTCCTGAGTCATGAGTGATAACTATAAGTCACTGACTCTAAGATAACTTATAATATTATCAAGACATTGTGGGTTTGGTTGTAATGATCATGTGTACTACTGATTTTATCAAACTGAAAGTTTGACTCGATAAGATTGTCAGGCCTGCATAGGCAGGGTGCAGGGGTATCAATAAAAAATATTTTCAGGAACAATCTTTCAAAGTAATACTTTAATTAGTAAGTCTTCTATTGGTACTTACCGGAGTGATTATTCAAAATACATTGATAAGTACTCATATGTAAAATTCTAATCTAATATGGCAGGCAAGCTGTTCCTTCTTGTCATATACAATTCTTATCTGATTTCTAGTCCCCTCTCTCTCCCCCTCTCTCCCTCTCTCTTTCACCCCCTCTCCCTCTTTCTATTTCCCTTTTCCCTCCCTACCTCCCTCTCTCTCTTCCCCTTTCTCTCTCTCTCTTTCCCTCCCCCCATCCCTCCCCCCTCTCTCTCTCCCTCTCTCTCTCATGCATGTACTATATTTATATCACATGTGATGAGTAATAAAACTTTAATAAATTTCTCAGTGCTGCTCAAGTTATAACAATTTTCTTTCTGCATGCCCTGGGGAAATCTCTTTTGTTAAATCAGAGTCTTTCGTATGATTCAATAAAGATGCATACAAACTCAAGCAGTCATCAACATCTTACTGCTATATTGGCCATGTCATTGATAAATTTGAGTGCCGTTAGTGAGATTATCACTATTATTATTGCTCTAGTGTTTACTGCAAATGGATAAAAAAAATTTCCATATTTGATACTATGGTCTGGAGCTAATTCTGAGTCCAGTATATCTACTTATTTCCATGGAAATCTTCACAACTGCTTTGTCTTCTAAAGCTACAACTATTGTCTGTGGCACTTTCTTATAATTATGAGGACCAATGTGGGGGAAATTATACCTTATAGAAAGAAGTATATTATTATAGGGAAGTCCATGATGAGAAGCAAAACTTATTAAATTTTAAACATGTCACATTGTTTGTCTTGCTAATTTCATTAAACATTAAAGATAATTGCAGTTCTGATACAGACATATTTTAATAAGAAAAAGAGAATGTTTGGAATATCTCTGTAAAGCAGTTCATTAAGCGTATGCCCCATACAAAATATATTACTATTACTCCAATGTTGCTAAACCCTTCCCTAAACCCCCCTCGCACTTCCCCTCCCCATTCTGCCAAGTTTCATTTGGTGTCTTCCCCCTCCTACACACACACACACATACACACACACACACACACACGCGTGCACGCGCGCACGCACACACACACACAGACACACATATATACACACAACACACACACACCCAATAGTGGGTATGGTTGCTATACAAAGTTTACTACTCTGTTTCCCTGCTTATTTCACACTTTGCTTGATACTTTGACACTGATAAAAGTAACAGTTTATACTAAGCTATAATATGTTATTACTTATATCCGTTCACATGTATGCTATGCACCCTGTTTTGCTATACAGGTAACAGCCATAAGATCTCTCAAAACAAATAAGGAGGCATTAATAATATTGTAACCCACAAACATTCAGTAATGAAACAACAACAGAGAAATGAGCCTTGATTAATATTGAATGAAAATTGGAATGGCCTAAGGCCTTATGTAAAACTATATATAAGAGAGCAATACAGCATCATATGCCATAAATAATGAGACTAGAACTAGAGAGGTTTGTGTAAGATTAAGATAATGAGATTAGAACCAGAGAGGTTTGTGTAAGGGTAAGATAAAGACAGTGATGAATGTCTAAATTTGCTTTGTTAAACAATATTGTCTTGAGGATTTTATATGTAATTAGCTATATGTAATGACAGCTTACAATGAACACAAAGTAGATAAAGATAAATTACTATTCAGAATCTCTAATATGAAAATCCAAAGATAAATTTCAGTGATAGTAGGACAGAGTGTACACTACAGAAGTAAATGTAGTTTTTTAAGCAATATTACCTTACAAGGATGAAATGAATGAGGCTGCTGGTAGCAACAACAATGCTATTCCCTTCAAATTGTAACACCTTTAAACACGTTTAAGTAACAAATCATAAGAGTTAGTTTCAATCTATTATTTGTAGAGATATACCAAAGTTAGAACCAGATAAGTGTCAAGATGGGTCCATTGCAATATTATATCTTTGTTCACATCATTTTCCTACCTATAACTGGGGCACAAGAAATGCTGAAGGCTTCTCAACAACTCAACTATAGTCTTGACTCCAGGAGAGCACAAATGGCTACATGTAAGAGGAGATCTGACGACTGCAAAGCAAGTGAGTGCAGCACAAATCAAACATTTGATTGCTTAGATATTCCGAATTCTGTTGTGCTATGTGATTTCTATGGCAGAGTAAAGAGCCTGCTGGCTTGTAACTGTGCCAATTATTATGGAGTTTCTGGTGATATATTGATTGGACGTTGTATATATACGTGCCAATCAAAAGTTCTGCAATATTTAGATCTTCCTGCTCATGAAGTGGAGTGGAATGTAAAGTTATGTGATCAATTTCAAAGAAAAGGACCACTCTGTGGTCAATGTAAAGACAGTTTTTACTTGCCTGTTTATTCTTACGATATGACTTGTGTTCATTGCACAGACAATAGTGACTGGTGGAAATTCGTTCTAATAGCTTTCTTTCCTCTCACCATCTTCTATGTCTTTTTAGTAGTATTCAAAATCAATATACACTCTTCGTTTCTTCTTGGATATGTCTTTTACTGCCAGGCAGTTACCACACTTCCTTTAGGACGCATTCTTTACATATCAACCCGTAGTAACACTGCCATGAAGTTATTCACGTATATAATTGGTAGTTTTTACAGTGTTTGGAATTTAGACTTTTTTCGATTCTTCAGTCCTAATATATGTTTACAGACTGATACCTTGGCTACTGCATGCCTAGACATAGTGGTAGCTGCATACCCTCTATTTTTGTTGCTCCTGACCTATGGTCTAATAATTGCCTACGATAAAAATGTACCTATAATAGTTTTATTGTGGAAACCTTTCAGCAAATGTTTAAAATATATTGAACATTCCAGCAGTTTAAAAGGCTCTCTTATAGATTCCTTTTCCACCTTCTTTTATCTGTTTGCAATCAAAAGTATCAGTGTGTGCACAGATGTGTTAACTCCGGTTCAAACACATAGACTTAGCTCCAATGGCGTCACTTCAGAGTATCGATTATACATTGATGCAAGCTTACCATTTCTTGTAAGATCGCATATATCCTATGCTATAGTCGGTTTGGTCATAGTTTCTGTTGTAGGAGTTCTTCCATCTATTCTGTTGTTATTTTATCCCTTCAAGTTCTTTCAACATCTGTTATTGTATATGCCGCAATCTTGGAGGCTATCTGTATCAATATTTGTAGATACAATGCAGTGCTGCTACAAAGACGGTACAGAGGAAGGCACGAGAGATTACAGGTGGCTGTCTGGCTTCTTCTTTGGTAGTCGCTTAGTGTTTGCTGTATTGTATGGCTTAACACTGAACTCTAGTTTCTTGGTACTAAACGCAATCATCCTGACTGTGTTTATTATGGCATTAATTATTATAAATCCTTACAAAGACCAATACGGGGAGCTTAACACTTCAGTTACACTGTATTTGATTCTCCTTGCTAGTTTTTTAGCGTCATGTGTGATGCTTATGGTCGGTACGTTCAAGTAAATATTGTGGTATACACAATTATTGTTGCATTGGCTATCATGCCTTTGATATACACTTGTTATCTTTCTGTACATCACTTGTATCATCACTTCATTGTGAAATCTTGTATTAACCAGCATGTAGCATAATTTGAGGTGTATTTTTTTTTGTTATTGTTAATTATAATAAATATTGTCATTTTTATAATAATACTGATTTAGTTTTTGATCATGAAATAAACTGTAAATCACATTTTGATAAACTAAAGCCACGATACAATTATCTAGAGTACAAAGCACTATAATGCGAAATCACAGTGGATTTTGCCCCTTGCCCTCCAGGACTTAATTCTCAGATGAATAATATCTTCCAGGACATTATTGTTCACTAGTGAATATTGTTCCCCCTCCTCTATTATTATGACTAATTAGTTAACAGTTCGAGAATAGGTTGGAGGTGTGTGCCAATTGTTGCAACCTACTGATGCCACAACTCTTTTGTACACAGGTAACAACTGCAATAAAGTTGCTTAACTCTAATGATTGCAGTTTTCAGATACTCTTAGGACTTGTGTACAAAATGTATCAACTAATGCACTAGCATTTGTGTATACACACCCCCTATACTACTAACACTTCAACTTATCAGTATCCTCTCTCCTAATATTTGCAGAAAATTATAATGGCAAAGAAGGAAAAATGTTAATGGAAAAATGGAAAGTAGTTAGGTCCTTATCAGCTCAATTTTATATAAACACTTCAAATCTCGAAAATTGATGCTAAATTGTTGAAGAGGGTTGCTAAGTTTTTAGTTATTTTGGCTTACTCAAGAATGCTATTCTCCTAGCTACCTTTTGGCATGTTTCCTACAAATTAAATATATTATTTGATTAGTGACACGGAACTGGAAAGCGGTTGGTTCAATTCATTGCTTTGAGAGACACACAACACAAACAGCAATGGGTGGTGCTTTTACTGGGGCAGTGATCCACCTGAAACCTCTTCTGACAATGCAGTCATGTCATGTGACCATCCTGTTGACTGTCCACAAAAGACTAAGCAGCATGTGATACTAAGAAAGCTGAAAGGATGAAAGAATAAGTGTATCTGTGGTTGGTGGGATGTCAAAAGTAAATAAGCAACCAAAGTAATGGTGAAGTAATTATATATAGCTAGCTTCAGGGAAGCAAAGCTACTTATAGTAAGAAGATGGTAGGTGAAGCAAAAGAGGAGTATTAAAAAAGAACACCTATGATAAGGCTGTGTGAGTGGTTGTTAGAAAAGCTGCATTAAGTCGTAAGTAAGGATAACCCATTGCTAGGAAATCCTTAAACTGCTCACCCCGAACAGTATTGAAATAAAGAATCCTTATAATGGTAGAGACAAATTATAGAAGATTGACATGTCAACATTATGAAATTCTGCTTAAAAATTGATGACATGCCAAAAATTCAATCATAAAATTATACTAATTCCAAATTCAGTGCCAGATATACTGTACTAGCACCAGCTGGAGTGATTTTCCCATCAAGAAAGTACGTATTCAACGATATTTCAGGAGAAAATCTGCTAGGGTGGCACACTGAAACTCACTGCATCATATTTTGATTTTATTGACAAATTGGCTCATCCTATTCATTGGAAGGAAATAATAGAAAAAATTTACAAAAGGTCATTGCAAGGAGTAGTCTTTAAATAAGTGATAATGCATTTGTTTGCTCTGCATGATACAATCTACCATTTAATCTCACAATACATTCACTAAAACCACAGCTGCAAAGGCTGACAACATAATCTTTATGTACCAGGTTTCACTCAGCTACCCATTAGCAGAGTTTTCAATATGTGTGTGTCTGTTATTGTTGTTGTTGTTGCTGTTGTAAAGTATAGTTATTTTGTCTTACCAGAAATATGAATAACTTTTAAGTGGTCACTATTTCACACTTTAAAAGTGTACATAGTTGCCAACCATCCTGATTTAGCTGGGATGCTTCTGGTTTTATCCTCGATTCCCAGTTTATAAATTTTCCCAGTTTCTCCTGGTTTTTGAAGTTTTCTGGGTATTCTCCCCATAATTTTCCTGGTTATTAAGTTTGTCCATAAACATTATGCCTATGTCAGGTAAATAGCAATACAATTCCACAGCATAGCCAAAATACAAATGGTGATACTGTCGATCTTTGAAATATTAACACCGCAAAGCTTTCTTTAGTGATTAATAGAACTGAACAATCATTATTGCACCATCTCCTCATTACAACTTAATGTTTAGTTAGTAGGTGTGTCAGTGGGTGTGGTCTATCACATTTTACGTTCTGAACAGTTAGCATAGTTATAGCTATATCAACATAAACTATTCAAAATAAAAATCTAGTGTTAAATTTATTTATTTTAATGAAGATTTTAGAATCATTCCTGGAAATAAACAAATAACAGTACTAGAATAAGAAAGTCACTTATAGCAATGAATTCACTTGTAAATACAAATGTGTATTCTTTTATCATGAAGCTGTCCTGGCTTAAACAACCCTACAATGCCTAAAAATCTTAGACATAATTTAGTATTATTTAGAATTTGTGAAGTGATAATTTAGTATCCTGGCTTATATACAATGTCTTGCTTATTATAGGGAAGTGGTGCTCACTTGGGTTATACAAATATTTAAAGGTGAAAAAATCCATTCAACAGAGCTATCATACTTCTGTGCATTTTTACTCTTCTTCTTGCTTAAAGAATGAAGCTAAATGATTCAAGATGTAATTCTCAGCTCAACAGTATGTCTTCATAATGCAAACCTAACCTACTGTTCTGACTTCCGGATGAAAAACAACATGTTATCATTCCTATGTAGGAAAAAAACAGACCAAATAAATGAACAGCATCTAACTTAATACCAGTCCACTTGAAATGGAATGAATGCAAACCAATAACAATAAATGACTCGTCAACGGCCTAACCAGTTAGCACCTATATAATGTAAATCACATTTTTATAAACAAAAGCAATGATACAATTATCTATAGCACAAAGCACTATAATACAAAGTCACATTGGATTGTACCCTGGAAATAAACAAATAACAATACTAGATTAAGAAAAGTTGCTGTTAACGATAAATGTATTGGTAAATACAAATGTGTATTCTTTTATCATGAAGCGGTCCTGGCTTAGAAAACCCTACAAGACCTAAAAATCTTAAGACATAATTCAGTATTCTGACTGATATACAATGTGTTGCTAATTATAGGGAGGTGGTGCTAATTAATGGGGGGTGGTGTTCACTTGGTTAAAAATCCATTCAACAGAGCTATCATCATTCTATGCATTTTTACTCTTCTTCTTGCTTAAAGAATGAAGGTAAGTGTATTCAAGACTTAATTCTCAGCTCAAGAGTATTATCTTCACTATGCAAACCTATAACCTACTGTTCAGACTTCTGGATGAATAAAACATGTTATCATTCCTATGTAGGAAAAATAGACCACATAAAATGAACAGAGAACAGCATCTATGTAACTAAATATCAGTCCACCTGAAATGGAATGAATGCAAACCAATAACAATAAATGACTCGTTGTCAACGGCCCTTGGCCAAATGTTGGTTAGTGTTACAGATCTCCTGTTATGGATATATGAACTGCTTTACGTGCCATAGGTGTTAGCTACCAAACAATAAACACCATTCTTCCATTTCCTCTGTCATCACCCCTATGGCTGACCCACTCTACATGAGAATTGCTGCTTGCATGGTAATTTAATTGATGTTATAAAAGGTCCTACATTTTTAGTTTGGATAACTTCAGTCCCAGTGAAAAGGTTTAGTCTCAGCACCAAGGATAAATATCACTCTGGTTATATATTTGAGACATGGACTTATTATGTAAATATTTAAATATAGCAGGTATGTCATTTGTGTAAAAATGTCTACCATCTGCGTTGTATGATTTCATGTTAAGAAATACTAACTTATTGTATTCAGTCTTAACCATGACACAATGGGTTATACTTTTCAAAGGCTTAGAATGCTCTAGCAGTGGAGGTAATTCTGTTATATACTTGTCAAATTATCTTTCCTTTACATTGATGAACATTTTAATGGTAGGTACCCCTAGTACCACGGATGTCACAGGCAACCATAAATCTCCAGCTGTAACTGCTGGAAGTATTACTCTAAGTTTGCTTGGAATAGGAGCATTCGCATTAATGATGGTCATAGGGATGTGCTATTTCTACTATTTAGAGAAAAAGACAGTGCCCTGCTTGAATAAATGCTCAGGTAAGAAGTTATTCATATAAATACTTGATGTACAAATAGTCTTCTTTCTGTATTGTTTATTTGATTGTAGGTCAATGTGAGGAGCATGATGAAGCATGATTACTTGTCAGTTTTGTTATGATCATTTTGTTAAGTTTATATTCAATGCAATGACAGTCGTATTGGTGTTGTTCCAACAAAAATTCATGTTAAAACATCTTTGATTTTCAGTAACTGAAAATGAGCCTTCTAATACATATAAACTACTAAATATAGAGTGGCACAGTGTAATGTTGGGTAAACGCAGATGTTTACTTGTTTTTGTTCCATAATTAAAACATTAAGAAATTGTTTATTTTGTAAGCATCTTTTTTGTGATTAGCATGCTAATTGTAGAAGTGGGTGGTATGTAGATAGCCTGCCTGCATTCAAAGTCTTGATAACAAGAGGTATGAGTAAACATAATGTATGCTCGTGCTGGCAGAGATACTGGGGAGCAGGAGAAGGGAATCCATTTGTTGAAAAACAATGACTGAAGAAACAACGAGAGCGCAAGAGAAACCATAGCTAGATAAAACTACCTTATGGTACTGCACTAATAAATTGCTCAAGTTAGTACATCAAGGCGCCACTGTGTAACAGGGTACTTGCTAGTCTCATATAATTGTTGAAAGTAAAACTGTAATACATATAGTAAGCTACACCCGCAAAAAGTAGTCTCGCGGGCCAGACCCTTTACCCAACTGGCCCGCGAGACTACGCAAAAAGTGTGAGCGAATTGTAACGGTTAAAAAAAAAGGCGGTCCAGACGTAGCAGGATTTCAATGCACAGCTATAATTGCTGATAACCAACCAGGTCTGTGAAATGATTAGTTAGCTAGTGTTTAATAGCGCTGAGAGGGGTTCGCACCCTTGATGTTTCACTTTTTATGAACCTCTAATCGTTCAATTGCACATCGCTAGTTTAATTCTAACTGGTTAAATATCCAGAAATGTTTTGTTAATTGGGTTACTAGATTTCAATTGTTTCTGTTATTACTTTTTTGGCTCATTACAGTGATTTAAATTCGAGCTTTAACAGGGACACCTTAGCTTCACCCCTGGACCCTCTCCATCATTAAAACACCAAATATTCATGCAAATTGTTTTATGATCACTTTTACATCTCCTAGCCTTTACTTTGAACCTTACATAGCTAACTGACTTTATTGTTATATTTGTGACAGTTTGTTCATCTTGTACAATGAATGATATTTATGGAATGAAGGATTTCCTACCGTTCTTGGACTGATCTGGTGGGTAGTTGGCATCTGTAGAATGTATTCCCTAGTCCTCTGTTCCAGTTTCTGAGGCTGACACTACTATTGTCACTTAACCACCTCCTTATTGACTTCCTGCACAATCACTCCCAACAGCCAGTTACTTAACTTCTACAGGAGCATTTGCAGGCTTTCTAAGATAAATAGAACCTACCAATAAAAGATTAAATTTCATATTAATCATTTTTAACGTTTCACTTTCTGGAATTCACCAGCAAAACTACTACGACACAAGCCACTACGAATAGCAATATTGTAATTGACGTGGCTGCACTTCCCCGCAATCACGTCCACTCCGACCAGGAGCACTAGTAACAGTAGTGGTGGCATCTGTGGCATCTTCATTAAAATATTCATCAACCAAGGAGTTTGGAAAATTATAGCAGTATCATCTTCATCAGAGCACTCTGAGTCAAAAAAGAAAAAAGAAAAGGAAAAAAAAAAAAAAGAAAAGAAGAAAATAAATTGTAAGTTGTAACATAAACTAACAAACCTGTCACGTAAAAAAAAAAAGTAGTACCATACTAAAGATTGAGCCTTCGATAGATAAACAGTTGCTAACAATGTTACGGTGTTCATATTTTAAATTATGAATTGATCCATAATTTTGTTCATGTAATCAATGTGCTGTAATTATTTTAATATCAATTTTTATTCAATTAAATACTCTTAAATTTAATGAAAAAGTTTTGTATCTTCATCATAAATGTCACCATCTACAAAAAAAAAGAAAGAATTATATTTACTAATTATAATTTTCTCAAGTTTTATAATTACAGAATGCAATTGTAAATAAATTATGACAGTCATTAATTTACAAATTCAATTACTTACGCAATCGTGGGTCTATTATTTGATAGCATTTGATCAGAAGTTTCAGCTTTGAAATTGCTATAACATAATATTTCACTTTGTTAATAAAAGGTACTCATAATTGACTGCTATGAAAATGTAATTTATTATAGCTAGTTAGATAGTTTCTTCAAGTGCTACTATTCATGTACAAAGTATATAAATCCTATTTTCAAAAATAAGATACATGTAAAGCTGAGCTGAGTTTTATTATAAAAAAAGGTCACTTTTAACTTTATAATGACGATCTTACATTCATGGGCTAAAAAGAAGAAATCATTAAAAAGTAGTTTTGGAGGAAAATAATTTATATTAGTTAGTTGACCAGTTTTGTATTATGTATCTAGACTAATGTCACATTTTGATTCTCAAGCAGCTGTGAGCACTGCATTCAAAGATTGCAATAGAAATATGTATGCATAACAAAAAATTACAATTAGCATAGACACATAATATGAGTCCAACAGTTATAAGTTACTGTTGTTGCTGGAGCAGCTCATGCATGTGCTTAATCTGGAGTATTGTGTTTGTGTGCTTGTATTAATACTGTTATATCACAAAGAGAGAGTAAACTGTAATAATATGTAGCAAAGTTATTGAAGTTATCCATATTATGTGAACAATTAAAGAAAGAAATAACTTACTATGGATTAGAAATGATCAGTGGTTTTTTTTTTGTTTGTTTTTTTTGAGGGAAGGGGGGGGGGGGGGCAGGTGAAGGCTATATCTGTAGTAGTGCATGTTTCCAATTACTTTGCATTTCTTCGTGTGTCTTGTTGTTTTTTTAATACCAAAAACAAAATTAGCACAATCCTCCCATTGATAGCTCACAACGTAATACCAATGTTACTCCTAGTGAAAAAACATAACAAGATGTATATGAAATGATAAAACTTATTCGTATTTTCAAAATTTGATTTTTGCCTGGTTTGAAAATTTTAGTACAAAGACTTACTGAGGTTTTGAAAACTTATATCATTAGCTGTTGTTGTTGTTGTTTGCATTGAGAAAGAAAAATTTACTTGGAGATTTTTTATATTGCATTTGTAATAGTCAAAAATAATGCTGCTGCATATAGTATGTATATCTCTGGTATATTACACACGCTTGTAATATGCATTGTTAGATACTTGGCAAGACACTTGGCAAGATATACAGACAGCATCTACTCATTAAAATCAATTATTATTTACTTACCACTTCTGCAACATGTATGTCAAACGAAGCAATGGTTCTCTATAATATAAAATACAAAAAGTCACTGTATTATTCAAATTAAATAATAAGAATTATTAATATCAGATTGATGAACTAACTATTTGTAGACAATAACTTATGTCTACCATCATTTTGTGCTTGATTTTGCTTTCATTTTAACATTATTATAGATGTAAACACTTGTAATATACATATTTTAATCACTCCATACCTGCCTAAACATAAGGAATCAGTTTAATCATACTATACTAGTTATTGATACATTTACAAGCTTACCTTTTTCGACTCAACAATACTACTACTCCAAAAAGTGCTAGAAACAACACTATTAAAAGCACACTATTAATTATCCATAGAGACAATCGCAAATTTCTGAGAAAATCATTTGTTGAGTTAATGTGATTCAGGGATGTGTTGTTAGAATCTGTATACAGAATTACAAAACACAAACAAAGAAGCAAATATATAATTGTTCTAATTGTACTGAAAATAGAAACTGCTTACTTGTTCTCATTTTGTGTACTTCTGATGAATTAGCAACTCTATGAGTACGTCTAGAAAATTGATTTATTACTTTTGTGTAAATAATTTCATGAATATTTATAGTAGTCCATTCTAGTATACTGTTATTGGAGCCACAACTAACATTCCCTACTTTACCAGTGGCTAGTAATAATGAACTACTGTCATACGAATTCTGTGATAAGAAGAAATGACGACTCTTGGACAATGTCTCATTATTAGTTTGCCATATTAGATTAGAGCTATTAATTCTACAGATATAAACAGAAATAGCTTCCTGTTGTATTGTATTTATTCTGAACAAATACTGGAGTGAAATATCCTCTGAAGACATGCTAATCGATGCATTATTTGTTGCTGCTTGTTTAGAAACAGTTAGTAAAGATTCTTCATTCAAGCCATTGCCACATGCTACTTGAAGATCATCTTTGCTAGTAGAAGTTACTACCAACATCCCATCTAAAAAGTCAAGTTCATTTTCCATTGCTTCAGAAGACAAATCAACAAAATAAATTTCAAGTTCACAAGTAGTGCATTCCAAGAAAGAATCTACAGAGTCCGTTATAGAGAAACTAACTGTATCTATGTCATCCACTATCCAAGTTAGGTTACTCCCCACTGCTTGACATCTGAAGTAGTAATCTGTCAAAGACGAATCATGAATATTAGGAACACTTTTCAAGTACTCTATCAGAGGTTTCTCAGTGAAGACAGAACTCAGAAGGAACAGAAGGCAGTAAAATGTGTTCATTATCTCAACACTGAATCCAGCAGCAGTAATAATCTACAAATAATTCAAAACCTCAAAAAATATTTCTCATACATTGCACAGTCAAATGCATAGCCTATTTTATAGTAGGATTGTGAAATGCATGGACACTATATAGACAACCTAATAAGGCAATTGCAGCATGATACATTGAGTTCAGTATCATTTACTATATCAGCCTCACAAAACAAGGTACTAAACCTCAGGTATGTCACACTTAAAAAGGTATGATACTTAAAAGCAAGGCACTAAACCATTGGTATGTGCACAATTGCTTGCAATTTTAAATATTTAGAACTACTGTATACAACTAAAACACTAAATAGAATTATTTACTATCATATCATATTGATGAAATTCATGGCTTGATTTTTACCACTAGCCCAGAATTTGAGTGCACAATATTTTGGGGGAAACTATAGCAATGTGCACATGGGCATTACATAAACAGGGGAGAGTTTTCATTTTGCCATTTGGTGTTCAATAAGAGAGAGTAATTACTATGGTTTTATCATGAATACATGATGAATAGCATTCAAATATAACTTATGTTTATAATAGATACAGTGGGGTAGAAAACAGGGGGGTACTGGGTGCTGGTGTCACCCCCCCCCCCCCCCCCCCCCCCCCCCCCCCCCCCCCTTGCGTGCAGCCAGAACCTCAAAATTTGGAAGGTTAAGCAACCAGAATCTTGAAAGTTTGGAAGGCGTCACTACTGAGAATTAGTGTTTTTGAGATTTTCATGACACTAGTTATAAAACCATTGAAATAAAGTCTGCCATCTCCTACACTTTGCTGGTCCAGAATCCCTTAAAATAATATCACACTTTCTCCTGATTAGAAGAAGGCAAATGAAAGAAGATAAACATCATTGTCAATAAATAAGAGTTTTGAAGTGTGAAAATATTAATTATAAATTGTGACCCTAACAAAGAAGTCATAACTTCTGTTAAAACTAGCTCAATTGGAATAGGGGCATTCTTGCTAAAAGATAATCAGCCAGTTGTATATGCTTCCAAATCTTAAAAAAGATTAGAAATATTGTATTGGCCAGATCTGACAGCATTGAAGACTTAAGCATCGTTATTTAAAGGTATGAACAGCAATAGCTAAATGCATACACAATTTAAAAAAAGAACATTGTGTATGGATATAGCATTTTTTGTAATTATTGAACTCTACTTCAGCTAGAACTATTAGGATATTAATTTAACATCTGATTCCTGAGGTGTTACAATATCTGACATAAATTCCTTACTGAAACTAAATTATTCCATGGCAAATCAAGAACAGCTACAAACTCAGCTCCCTCTATCCAAATAATAAACAAAGAAATTGTATACATATTATAATGTTTGATACAGATGGATTTAAATTCCAACCTAAATGATAATTTATTGTAGAGTTCCCTGAAATGTTTTAGAATTTTTTACCACTTACTAAAATTTAGAAGAAGTACATGTATATTTTCGGGGGTGTAAGTTCTTGGTGTAAGGTTCCTACAGAAATCTCGCAGTTGTATTTTGATGTAACAGAATCTTACAATTACTGATATTGACATGAACTTGTACACCATAGACACTTGGATAAATACCAGTTATGAAGTCTTTATCTTTACAAAACAGGTTTAAGGAAGAGGTAAAGTTCCTAGTAATTGCTTCAGAACTTCCATAATATTTTCTGTCCAGATACTGGAAAGTTGTGCTGTGAAAATAAAGTCAACAATACAGTATTATAGTATAATCGCAGCACAAAATTAATGTTCACTAACTGGAAAGAAAATATTATTGAAATTCTAAAGCAATATTGTTAGGAACTTTACCACCTCCTTACTCCTCATTGTAGAACTTTATTGTGGAAGGTCAAAATGGAGAGCTGTGGTTTAGAACAATAGTTCATTTAGATAGAGATAAAGACTTCTTAACTGGCATAAATCCAATGTTGATGATGCACAATTTCATGTCAACATCAGTAATTTTAAGAAGATTCTGTTTATATCAAAATACACCTGTATCTGTTGGCCCAGCACTAAGTTATAGTCAAGTTATGCAGTTGATTCATATAGCCAACTCATTATCAATAATAATTATAGCAACGGTTATTGGAAGTTCTCACTAATACAAGAACGCCCGTTGCGTTCTAGCGTCAGTAGCTCTCCTTTTATAGGCAAATTTTGCATGCCAGACAGTCGAAAAGTTATTGTGTTTTTTTTTCTAGCTACCGAGACACGGTTAATACTAAGAGTATGCCACGAAGTCATCAGAAAGTCGTAAAAAAGCGTATTGCTAAGTGTCAAGAAAACCATAGTTAAGCATTATTCTTGAGTCCATTTTCTCCTTGGCCCTCAATATTATTACAACTCAAATGTTAGATTGCGGAAATAGAGAACTTGATTGACAGAATTCTGGTGGCAAAATACTGAGGAGGAGTAAAAGGATTATTATTACCTGCACTACCTTTAAGTAAGAAGTGTACTTTGACTTTAGAATGCTGTTATATTTCTTATGCTAAACACTATACCATTTCAGCTAAAAAAAAAACAACTAGACGAGAGAAACTAAAGCTAATCTATGAATGTTGCGCAATTGTAAGTTTCAACTTTTACCATTTATCATGTAAGAGTCTCTCAAAAAAGTTAACTTTGAGTGAGAGAAGTGCACTTTGACTTTAGAATAGTTACATTTCTACTTCAGTACATATAGCTAGGGAAGTAAATGTGGCAAATGAGGAGAAAAATATTTTCTGAACAGATAATTGGTCTTGATAATATACTCCTGTAAAAATAAGTACAGTGTTTTGATTCTTGCACTAATTTCTTAAGGCAGTCATCACTATGAGCAGGAGAACTTCTTCCATAGTCCATCATCTGATAAAGGTTGGGTACTGATGTGAGTGTTATTGAAAATTTCTCTCCACGAACATAATCCACTGGCAAAAATTCAGCAGCAGATCTGCTTATGTAGCTTTGTTAGATTATGACACCTCTGAAGGTGGAATAACCAGCAAGCACAGGATTAGATGACTCCACTCCATATTATTTTTTATGCTGAACTGTAGAGGCTGAGCTGCCAAATTCATATATAGTTACAAGTCTGCTAATTGAATTATGACAGCACAATTGAGTCGGCTTGTCTGGGTGCGGACCATTACTATGAACTGACTAATCTATGCCCACACATGTAGCTTGGCCAGCAAGCACATGATCAAGTAATCAAGCTTCACTTAAATGTTTAATTGATAAAACAAAATTAAGATAGGCTGTTGTGAATTTGTGTTATAGCCTGGAATTTGTCTGGATTGAGCAAGGACATGTGCATGTTATTAGATACTTAAGCAAAAGTGAAACACTCTGCAACATATATTATTATCTTGCACATGTAACTTGAGCGTGAGTACATAGTTAGGTACTCTAGCTCTAGCTACAGAACTTTGTGTATTTATTAGGGCTAAAATTAAATTAACTGTTCTTTTCCTTTGCAAATTAACTAATAATGCTGCTCTTGCTATAACTAATTATAGCTAACGACAAGCTACAAAATTTCAGCACCCTGTTCTAAGTTAATAGAGCCCTATTTCTACTCACTGGTTGGATGCAATGGAAGTGGGCATGTGTGTGATTGTGTGTGGATGTGCTCAGCTCGTAAATTATTATTAAAGCATGACCTTGAAATTTATTATTTCAAGTGGTGATAAAAAACTAGCCTACATTATATATTTAATAAGCTCTCTCTAATTATATTATTAGATATAATTATTATTATGCTTACCTTTTCAGTGATCAAAGAAACAAAGTGCAGCAAAAGGGATCAAATGATAGCTGATTGTGAGCACAATGATTGTGTGTACCACCACACAAATTAATTTCATTCTGTAGCAACAAGTTATGTGTGTACCATTACCACAAGAGTAGTTACTAACATTTTACAATTCAATTATTTCTACAGTATGCGGCAATGAATTTTTAATAAAATGATTATATGTAAAAGTGAGACTTGTGCAATTGTGTGGTTTTATTTTCAATGTCTGAAGAGCTGCTACATCATAGAAGGAATAGTTTGGTCCTGCTTGCAGGAAGTGAATAGAATTGAACAACAATAGCATATCATAGAATTTATTACAGCAAGGGAACAACAGGATCACAAAAATCTCAAAAATACAACAATTTGAGCATTGCTGTTTTGGTTTAGAGATTCCAGACTTTCTTAGTTTTAGTTATTCATACTAAAAAAATATATTGAATGCTTAGTTTTAGTTTTTCCCCCAAATTCTCCCTGAAGATTTAGTTAGTTTCAGTTATTCTTTAATATCATGTAGAAGATTTAGTTATTACTATCAACTGACTTAGTTTTAGTTTATTTATGTTGTCACTCAAATTCTTCAATAATGAGACTCCTTAATTAAAGAAAGTAGTAGAGATAGTTTTCCCAAATAACTTCAAAAACGCATATTTCAAGTGAAATACCCCAAAACTAAGAGATTTTGGTTTAGTTTTAGTTAACTACAACAACACTAAATTGATCAACAACACTAATTTCCATTTCACCTACACTCATAATCATACTGGAAGAGTTGATTGTACATTAATTGTCTCAAAACACTTACATCTCAATAGAATTCAAATACGAGCACGAGATAATTGCCTAGGTTTGTCAGTTTGAAGATGGGGCTAGTTGTTTTTTAACCCTGGTAAATGGTGTATACTTATTTCAGCACAATAAAGTCCCACAAAGTCTTCCACAGTGTAAATCCTCTATCTGCTAAAACCTGATCACCAGGCTGTAAATTATTGAGCAAATCCACAATTTCCTGCAAAGTACTTATCAAACACTCTGTAGGCACATGCCTCATAAGAACAAATAGAACTATGTTTGTATGTCTGTATGTATGTGTAGTGAATGTTATAATTACTCGTAAATTAAGAATTGATTGTGGGTTCATTCAAATCCTTCCAGAATGTTCTTAGTCACGTGGGATTTATGTCAGTATGCAATTCCTTGTTTTTATTATGTACTTGAAGTCTCCTATAAAAGCATTGTCACTTTGTGTGTGTTTATCAGTACTTGTGCAAATTTCCATTTAAAATTTATATTCAAATCCATCTCAATCCGTTGAAGAGAACTTGCTTAGGAGCAGCAAGGGAGATAAGTCAAGGACCTGGTGGCAGCATTAAACTACCTGTGGGAGGACTATACGAAGTTAACACTCACCTAATAACTACAATTTACATTAAGCTTAATCATGTGTCCACATTCTGCTATCCCAACTTTGAGATACAAATAATATCAGACCTTAAAACATAATAGCTTTACAGTATTGTGGTGCTTATAATTTGAGTAGGTTAGAGCCCTAGTCATCAAGTCGGTCGGCCTCTCACAAAACACGCTCTTATCTTCTTTATTCTTGACAATGCATACCGAGTTATCTAGACAAGCATGTTTGCGGTGTTGAAACCCATAATGGACTGAATTTTGATTATTCCGCTATTCTAACGATCATAATAATATCTTTTAAATATATAATCTTCTTTTAATGTAATATTAACAAATTTAAAAAGCATTCTCGTGTCTCAAATATAAGTCACCATCTACGAAAAAAGAAAAGAAATAAATTTAAATATATTTGCACTCAAAATAGTTCAGATATCTGCTGATTTAAGTTTTATTGTCACAAAAGTAATGCTACTGATTCAGAAGCATTACTTATTGTTTTCTATTAATTGACTGTTAATGATTAATTCAACTACTTACGCAATAGTAGCTGCAACATTTGATGACACTGGATCAGAAATTTCTGTTTTGCTAAATGAAATAAAATTATTGTACTTTGTTATAATAAAAGAAAATCTCATTAGCGGAAGATGTTGACAGTATATAAGCCCTATGACTAAAATTCTTACTAAAATGCAATTCATTTAGGAATCATTTAGAATTGTAAAAGGGTTCAAACTGCTACAAATCATTTAAAAGCTAGTCCTTGTACAAAATGAAGATAAAGATTTGTCTATTATTTAGAACAGCAGAGACTCTCAGTGTATTTGTTGACTTACAGGTCAAACAAAATAAGGCTATTTGCATACATTACAAAATGCATAAACTTTATTACGATATTCTTTGCTATTTTGTATATGTTTCATTTTATGTAGCCATTCACACTTTACAGAAATGACTTGGACAAGTTAAATAGCATTTACTGAATATGTACAAGCAAATTATGTACTTACCTCTCCAGCTCCATGTGTATCAATTGACATCCTATTTTGCTAAATAATAAAAAATACAACACAATTTATAGTCATTGATATGTATTTTAATATTTATTATTATATATCTGACTATAATGAAAATGTTAAAAAAAAATTCTGTCTATAAAAAACCATTACATGTAGACAATAAGTGATGTTCAATGTTCACTTCATTTAATTTTAAATTACTACATTAAATAGAAAAATAAAAATATACAAACATGTGTGTATTAATTACTCAGTATATGAAATAACTTTAATCATACTTTATTATGAAACAGGATATCATTAACTTGCTTTAATATCTGATTTAGAAATGAAACTTTACAAACTTACCATGCTTTATATGTAAGTACCAATAATACAACTAAGAGTAGAATCATCACTGAATAAAACACCGTTGCCATTATTATCCAATCATGAGTATTGAAGTTATTGAAAAAATAATTCTTCTTTGAGACATTATTATTGTTGACTTTACTGAGAGAAGATTTATTCTTCAAGATATTGTGATTCAAGAAAGTTGTATTAGAATCTGAAAACATGATAAATTACAAATAGATATCAATTCATAATCACTACATAATGGTAATTATAAATTATATAATTTACAAGAAAGCACAGGCAAACAAAACAGAAATTTCAAAATGCAAATCAACTAATGAGTATGATAGTTTATAATTATAGTAAAATGATGAGCTGCTTACTTGATTTAGTCTTGTGTGCTTCAAAAACTTCGTATGTACTTATAGTTCTGTGCAATATACTACTATTAGAACCACAACTAACATTCCCAACTTTACCAGTGGCTAGTAATAATGAACTGCTCTGATAAGAAGTCTGTGATAGGAAGAAATAATGACTAGTGGACAACTTTGCCATATTAGATTAGAGCTATTAACTCTGCAGATATAAACAGAAATAATTTCCTGTTGTATTGTATTTATTCTGAACAAATACTGGAGTAAAATATCCTCAGAATACTTGGAAACCAATGCATTACTAGTTGAAGATTGTTCCTCAATAGTTAATAAAGATTCTTCATTCAAATCATTGCCACATACTACTTGAAGATCATCTTTGCTAGTAGAAGTTACTACCAACATCCCATCTAAGAGGTAAAGTTCACTTTCAATTACTTCAGAAGACAAATCGATCAAGTAAATTTCTAATTCACAAGTAGTGCATTCTGAGAAAGAATCTACAGAGTCCGTTATAGAGAAACTAACTCTATCTATGTCATCCACTATCCAAGTTAGGTTACTCCCCAATGCTTGACACCTGAAGTAGTAATCTGTCAAAGATGAATCATGAATATTAGGAACACTCTTCAAGTACTCTATCAGAGGTTTCTCAGTGAAGACAGAACTCAGAAGAAATAGAAGACAGTAAAGTGTCTTCATTCTTTTCAATTTTGAATCAAGAAGTAATAATGTTCACCAATGAAAACTTGTTTTTATATAATAAAATCTCTCTTATACTGTACAGTCGTACAGATTAGCACATTATATAATCAGACTGCAAAATATTTATACATATCATAGGCTTCCTAATAAGGCAATGGCCTAGCTAGTGTGAGTTGTCATTGATGATACATTGTATTTGGCATCATTTACTGTATCTGCCTTCATAGAAAAGGTACTAAACCTCAAATATGTGACACATAAGCAATTGTTACATTGTTTGGTATTATTAATATAACCTCAATTCTCAATTCATTGGTATATGCGTCACATGTAAACAATTGTTGCAGTGTTTGGCGTTACCTCCATTCTCAATTGACTGGCAGGTATGTCTCTTGTAAACAATTAGTATAACTATCAGCATTGAAGTTCAGCTATTTCCTATCAGTACTCTATTAGTATATTTACATAGAGTGACAATAATGATTTAATACTCATCTCATATCTACGACTTATGAAAGATGGTGTTGGTAGCCAATATATGCACCCTTTTTGAAATCTCGCTCCCATCCCTTCCAGAGAGGAATGAAGGATGAAAAGGAAAGACAGATAACAGAAGACTCCTCCATGTTGATGTGTTGTATGTATGCCAGAACTACGTTTACTGTAATTGTGATGGTGATATGGCAGTCATGTTTTTGTGTCACCCTTGTGTCATCTCCATGTTGGCAAAAAACTATACATCCTGGCAAAAAACTATTACATTCACACTGCTCCGCTGCTAGCCCCCCCCCCCCCCCCCCCCCCCCCTACACACACACACCCTTCCTCCCCCACCATGACTCTGAAAACTAGTCACACGTCGGTTTGGCGCGCGGCGCAAATAGTTTCGATCCTGCACGTGGAATCATTTTGATCCGAGGTCGAGAACAGCAAATCTCCACAATGTGGCCGGATAGGCGGAATTCAGTACGGGCGTGCAGTTACTTTACCAAAATGCATCCTCATCTACTGACGTTACCTTACCTAATGGAGTTGTCTTGTACTCTGACGTTACCTTACCTAGCTGAGCTGTCTTGTAGTAGCAGTCAGATTTAATAAGTGTTTTAAACTTCTCGTCTTCTGGGGGGGGAGATGTCCGAGGTGCCGCTGGAAGTGTCGTGGGATTTGATATTTGTAAGTTTCAATATTAATCATAACGGGATAAATTTATTCCCACGTAAATCGCAGGAGGAGAGTGATCTTCCCCACGAGGAAGCCATATTGAGACATCCTTACCAGATCAAGTGCTGGCTGAGATACCTGGAGCATAAAAGTACTGCCCCCAAGGCAGTCATCAACCTCATTTATGAGAGGGCTCTCAAAGAACTTCCAGGAAGGTAAGCAAAGAGGCTCAGGCAAACATTAATTTTAAATATCTTATTTTGTGAGCTAATGAAATTATATATGTATATGATACATGCAGTACACAATAATTTTTTATGCAAATATCACTCCTATAATTAGCTGTATATGCACTTGTCCCTAGGCACTCATGTAAATACTAATTCCACAGACTCTGGTATTCTCCAGTATCAAATGAATGAATAATGGTATGCCCTGGAGGATAAGGACCTATTATAACAACCCAATGTAATAACTAAGAACACTGGTGACGAGGGAAAATACGCTACCCTTAGCAAAATTCTAGTTTAAGTGGTAACAGTTGATGGACACAGTTCAATATTCTATTGTACATTGGATATCTTTTTCCTTGAGTATTGCGCATCATGCAAGCATTCAATATTGAGCGCTTCAACGTGCCTGTGTGTAGTTCTGGACAACTGACTTAGCTATTTTAAGCTTGTAAAGAAAAGAAATAAGGAAGAATAGGAACCTTATCTTCTCTGCGAGAAACTTGGATGTGCACGTATATGACTCGACAAAAGTACACTGACTCAAGCAGTAAGTATTATATATATATAATTATATATATATATATATATATATTTATTGCACCTTTTATATTTTTAATTGAATATTTCCGCATCACGCGAGCGTTCTGTATTCTCCCATATTGTACGGTTTATATTGTACGGTACACTACGCATGCGCGTAGCGAGTAAAATCAATGAAAATTGAATTGTAACCGGTTGAGAAAAAATATCAAGGCAGCAATAAATCACTTATCACACTCGTCGTACAATATGGGAATGATATTTTACTCTCACGCCACATTTTCACTCGCCTTTGGCTCGTGAAAATATTTTGCGTGCTCGTAAAATATTTTCCCATATTGTACTCTGACTCGTGCTATAAGTATTATATATAATGCTAGATACCTTCACAATAGTATTTTTGAGGGTGATCACTGAGAGCATGTTCATTGCCCCCAAAATAGGCTTTAGCAATCTTTTCTTAGATTTTAAACTACTACCTTTGCTCTGCAAAAACTATCGGGCTGGAGCTGCTGCTAATAGTCAGCTGGGGGGTGTGCCCGGGGAAGTATCACTCAGGGTCTCTTGGCCAACTTTACTAGCTCAGTGATCAACCCTACATGTAGCTTAGAATAAACCACGTATTACACTAGCCAAAGGTCAGATTTCTCTCTGTGACTGTATTTTCATGAGCCAGGGGGAAGTAGAAATAAATTAACCAGAAAATAATGAACCCGCTCTTGAAATGTCTCTTTCCTCATGTAATAAGTATGATATATACATACAATACTATATTATGTGTGTATAATATATTATAATATAATATATATACTTGGTGTCATTCTTCTGACTTTATCTAGCTACAAGCTCTGGTACAATTATTTGAAAGTGAGGAGGCGTCAGGTGAAGGGGAAATGTGTGACAGATGTTGCTTATGAAGAAGTCAACAATGCGTTTGAAAGATGCCTCATCTTTCTACATAAGGTGCGTGCAAGTGAGGTAGTGTTATACTACATAGGTAAGTGACTCATATTCATGCGGCAGTCAATTCTATTTGGCTTGCCCTGCTTACCCAATGACACTTCACCTAAATAGGTCTTTTGCCCATGCACCTCTGCTTTTACCAAGTTTACCACAACATTATGATATTGTGGACCCTTTACCTTACCAATTATTGTTTTATAACATTCACCACTTCTTTTTTAATTAATGTGCTTCTCTACTAAACACTAGACAATGTCAGTTGAAGAACTTTTTCATTATTAGTATTATGTAATGCTTTTTTATGGTGGTTGTTTTTTTAGAATTATTCAACATTTCAGACTAATGCTAATGTGTTTGGTTTTAGTTGGCCAAAACAGCACTATTTTATTACTCAGCAACCCCTTTACCATGTTACTTTACCCTTTGCTACATTGCCTCCCTTTGCTACATTGCCTCCCTTTACCACATTGCCTCCCTTTACCACATTGCCTCCCTCTACCACCAGATGCCGCGCATTTGGATGGATTACTGTCAGTTCCTCATGGACCAGTGCAGAATCACTCAGACCAGGCGGACATTTGACAGAGCCCTGGACTCTCTGCCGCTCACTCAGCACAACAGAATCTGGCCCCTCTACATCAGATTCATCAGATCACATGACACCCCGGAGACTGCCCTCAGGGTGTACCGCCGCTACATCAAGGTACGATGCTCTGGAGTCGGTGTTAATTGGTGTTAATATTGTGCAGTTATACAATGCAGGGTTTGATACAGAATTTTTTGCTAGGGGGGGAGGGGGGGGGGGGGAAGTCAAATAGCGACCTTATAGTTGTTGTTGTTTTTTGTCCATGCAATACTAATAAGGTAAGGAAATTAAACTTATTGTATTATATTTATGTATTATTACCTCTAATAAACAGCTTTGTTCATTTTGAAAGCTGAATAGCTCTGACATTAATTAAGCACAGACTCCTAATATTATCCTTCTAGTTTGAATGGAGTAGGTGTATCATTTTATGGATTACCAGTTCCAGTTTGAAAGTTGCTTTTAGCACTGCACTGGTCATTGTGAAGCAGCTGCCTGGTTGGTAAGGGTATATTTGTTGCTTTGGCAGACTGTAGAAGTTGCTGAGTAGTAGCTAATGGATATCAGAAAGTATTTTAGGAAAAAGAGACCTTGTGGCTTCAAAGGAAGTGAATCCGAACCTAAAAAAAGCAAATGTGATAGCTATGAATCGGTGGAACACAAGGAACAGATTCGAGCATTGCAGCAGAGAGAGAGTGAGGAGGTGAGGGAGAGAGAAGAGGTGAGGAAAGAAGTGCAGCAGAGGGAAGAAGTGCAGCAGAGGGAAGAAGTGCAGCAGAGGGAAGAAGTGCAGCAGAGGGAAGAAGTGCAGCAGAGGGAAGAAGTGCAGCAGAGGGAAGAAGTGCAGCAGAGGGAAGAAGTACAGCAGAGGGAAGAAGTACAGCAGAGGGAAGAAGTGCAGCAGAGGGAAGGAGTGCAGCAGAGGGAAGAAGTGCAGCAGAGGGAAGAAGTGCAGCAGAGGGAAGAAGTGCAGCAGAGGGAAGAAGTGCAGCAGAGGGAAGAAGTGCAGCAGAGGGAAGAAGTGCAGCAGAAGGACGAAGTGCAGCAGAGGGAAGAAGTGCAGCAGAAGGAGGGCAGCAGAGGGAAGAAGGGCAGCAGAGGGAAGGAGGGCAGCAGAGGGAAGGAGGGCAGCAGAGGGAAGGAGTGCAGCAGAGGGAAGGAGTGCAGCAGAGGGAAGGAGTGCAGCAGAGGGAAGGAGTGCAGCAGAGGGAATGAGTGCAGCAGAGGGAAGGAGTGCAGCAGAGGGAAGAAGCACAACAAGGAGAACAGTCCACAAGCCGTAATATAAAGATGAACATTGGCGGAGGCAATCCCAAACTAAGCTCCAACCTAAAGCATTCAAAGGCTAGCCTGAAGAAATTGTACAAATCTAGGCTTACCTACAAGAAAAGTTGGGAGGAAAAGTATTTTTGTATGTTTTAATAAGTATAGGTGAAAATCATGGGGGGGGGGGGGGGGGGGGGGGAATCCCAGGGTTCCCGCCCCCCCTCTGTATCAAACCCTGACTAAATTTTTTAGACGTGTCTCACCGATTCCATGCAAAAATCGAAAAGTTATTGGACAGACTGGATATCCTAAGTGAGAAAACTTTGAGTAATTCTTTTTACGTGGTGTCAAAGAATGGCGTGAACTACTGTCTACCTGCTCAGTGCTATTTGAATTAGCAAGTAACGCTTCTAGTACAACCATTGTAAGACAGATCAGCACAATTCAAACGTGTTTCCTCAATATGCAGAGATGTGAATTGCTTAGAACTATCAGAGTTCCATAATGTCAGCTACAAGTCTCATTGATAAATTTCTCAATTATCCTTTTATCGTGCTCATCACAGGTTGATTGCTCAAGGATCTGAAGAACGCACACTGGACAATATTTCGTTCACCTCAGCATCTTTTGGCAGGTCTTCTACTATGTCATCTTCTTCACTGGAGATGTAGTCATCAACACATTCGCCAATGGAGCGCTGGTGTCAAAAGGAAAAACCTCACCTAAATAGACATGTCATTATCATAAATTATGAATGTTATTATTGTTACAAAAATATTCACAATTGTTTAACATACTTTTACCACTGATTGCATCTTCATTGTTTGAATCATCATCACTGTCCTCTCCCTCGAAGTCTGCTTGGTAGTTAGAACATCCAACAGAGAGAGCTTCCTGATCAGCATCACAAAAATGCAATAAAGAATTCACTGCATTAGCAGTTTCTTTAGCACTTCCCTGGGCATCCATTTAAATGATTTTTAATCCGCTACAAGTGTTGCCAAGGGAACCTCCGTTCACACTCGAGAGAGAAAGGAGTGCGGTATTTATAGCGACACTCTCACCATAAAATACTTGTCGTTGACACTTCAAATTTTGTCAGAAAGTCCACTACAAAACAATTTCATATACACAAAAACACAAACAACAAAGATATTTGTAATACAAACAACAAATTATTCATGATCCTATATAATTGCAACTTTATGATGTATTGTATGCGGTTTCATACAGGATTTTTGTTAGGGGTGGGTGGGGCTCCGAGTCTACTTCGTCACACCCATTTTTTGGAACCTATACTACTTTGATGCACATCTTTGCATAAGAGTCTATACTTCACACTGATGATCAGTGTTCGGTCCTATGCACTATAAATGGCTCAGTTATGACAGGAACATAAATAAATGCTTCCAAAATGTTCATTTCTATTCAACTCCCAAAATTCTAGGGGGGGGATCCCAGGGCTAGCCTCCCACTGTATCAACCCCTGGTATGTATACTCCACACTGTCCGTGAGAGAAACAATCGTTGTATTGAGAAAGTGTAATTAGAAAATGAAAAGCAGTACAAGCACACACGTGGAATTCAACTTACCTGGCATGGATGGTGTCACAGACTGAACGATCCCTCCCAGGTTAGGATCAGGAACCTCCATACAATACCAAAAAAAACACAGACAACAATGATATTCGTAACATAACAGCTGACCTCGCTGAATTAATATCCACCCCCCCCCCCCCCCCCCCCCGTCATTGCCTTTCACTGACATTCTTCTTAGGTGTCCATAAAAACCCCCCCCCCCCCCAACTGGCCACCCAAAAATCAGTAAGTTGAAATGAAATTCGACTTACCCGGCATGGATGATGTCACAGACCGAAAAAGATCCCCGAGTTCGTTCTTTCCCAGGTTGGATCCGGAAGCGCCACATACTGTTTGTCCACGGTTGCTCTCTGTCATTCCACAAATGCACACACACACATACACACACAAGAAAAAAGAAGATACAGGTGAATACAGATCATACAAATAAATGTATAATTTATTATACATAAATTGACTGGTGTACACACACACACACATGAAATTCAAATCACATGGGCATAGTCAGGGTTTCATCTAGGATTTTTGGTTTTGGGGGGAAGGTAGCCTCTGACTTTACAGGTTCCACTCTTAGTGTATTAGTGTTTGATGAATTCTAATTGGTGCACAGTTTCTAATTGGTGCACAATTTGACCACATGGTGGTGATGGAGAGATTTCTAATCAGAAAACCTAGGTCAGATAGTCCTGATGAAGCCTCGCAAGTTACTCCAAGTCCAAAGAGGCCTAATAATGATGGTGGCAGTGTTAATAAATCTTACGTCCCACTGGAGCAAAGCAAAGTGAGCTATTAAACAAGCATTAAAAGTCTGAATGGCACCTTACATCTGCTGAAGCACAGGCAATGGCAGAATCTGCAAGGATACAATGGAGGGAGCTGCTACTAGTGAAGAGAAGAGAAAAAATCGTGAATTGATAAAACAATTGATTAGGTCTGTTTATTTTTTAGTTCGAAATCGTATTCCACACACAACCACTTTTGAGAGCCTCATTGCTCTACAGATTGACAATGGCAATAGTCAACTTGAATCACACCTGAATTTATGTCCAGCTAATGCAACTTACATGTCCAAGATTACAGTAGCTGAGCTACTTAAAAGTATTAGCCATTTCATCAAAGAGAACAAATTCTTGATCAGTGGAAATCTAGTCCATACTTTTCTTTAATGGATTTAATGGGTACACTAGCCAGGCTTATTGAACTTAAAGAGCACCCTGGCTCTAGTACTTGGTTCAAAGACCACACAGTAGTTTTTTCAGATCAAGCAGCACTTGGAACTCTTCATAGATTGCAGCTGACTTTCAAGGCTGCAATAAAGTTCAAATACACCAAAATAACCTTAGATTCATAACAAATGCACTTCAGTTAAATCAGAGGCTGATCTAGAAATTTGAAAGGGTGTGGGCTGAAATACAACTTCGGGGGTGAATGCCAGTATTCAAAGATAATTTGGGATTAGTAGAACTTATAGTATAGCCCATATCTCTGCAAGGTGGATCTGATCCTGGATATTGTTGAAGGTGAGACACTCCCAGGTTCTCTCTAGTTTTATCCAAATGCATCAGCTATGCAGCTTGCCAGGTAAATTATATAGCAGCCTGTCCTATATCAGAGTACATGACATCACTCATAATTGGAGTGATATATGTAGTATTAAGGTTGCTCGCACACTTCCCACGCATTTAATTGAAACTGGTGGCTAGGGAAGAATCTTTATTTTTCTGTTTTATACCGTAGAAGTCTACATACCTGAATTCAGAAGTAACAAGTGGCCGCTTCAAGAGATATGACCATTCTACCTTCTCATACAAAAGCTATAACTCCTCCACCAGTATTGCACCTAGAGTGGCCATATTTTGCCTACTATTTCTCCAACCCGATGCCTACAATAGCTTCGCTTAAATTTTTTCTTTATTCAATATTGCTTTTTAACTTACTGACTTTTGCACACTCTGTTAGATCTTTTTTTTTTTTTTGTGAAAAATTTTTTTTTTGGAAATTGTATCGAACCTTTTGCTGACATGACTATGCTTGGCTTCTGTTCCAAATTTGAAGTAATTCCCATTCCCCATTCCTTAGATAAAGTTAAAAGTACTTATACAGAACAAAAATAAAAACTACGCTAACATTAGTTGCATGCGCCCCGCCCCAATATTTGCACTGCTAGTATACGGACGAGGAGAAATCTTTTGTTTATTTGGTGGCTCTCAAAAGAGCCGGGTAGGAAAGAAAAAAGATAAACACGGAGGTAGACACTGCTGGAGATGGACAGGAAGCAGCAGACCAGTGCGGGAGGCTACTTTAGCAGGACTTGTGGAGGGCCTTTGTCAGCTCCCATCCTTCTTCATCTACCATAATAACAAATTAATATGAATTGCTGTGGGCCCTAAGCTCCTTGGAACTGTCGGTCACTCGCACACGTTTGGTGGGCAGCGTTATGTTTCGCTGCCACCAGAATCTCAAGAAGAGGTACAGCCGTAGCTTCACTCTTAATACTTTAAGGGTGCAGTACCACCGGAACCTGCGGTAATTAAGCGATTCAGTAGAATACCACAAAACCCGCCCGTAACTCGATCCAATTTACTCTCCGCGAACTGACTATTGTACGCGACTCGCGCACAATTTGAACACGTACTAATTAACTGTACCAAACAATTTACCACAAAGAGCTTTAACCTCAAAGGACTACCAGTACTGTAGGGCAGAAGCAGCAGTGTAGATAATTAATATTTGTTCACTTTCTAAAAAATATTACTAAACAATTATTATAAAATCATAACTCCATAGTAGCAGGGCCATAATCAAATACAATATGAAATGAACAAAATCAAAGGTTCTGAAGTATGCAATACCATCAAGGAGATCCAAGGAGCTGTGCCTTCTCATTGACCTCTCTACTGGAGTGCCATGTCCTCTCTTCTAAATAACCAGGATGTAGTATTCTTCCCTTCAGGAGGCATGACTTCTTAGGAGAGCCGAAGGTCTACTATTCTCTCCTCTGGAAAACAAGGAAGCCATGTCTTCTACTCTTTTGTTGTGAACCTGCCAGTTGTACCCTACAACAAAGGAGTTGTGCCTTCTCATAATGGGAACTCATCTATTTCTATGAAGAGCATGCCAGCACCTTTCTCTCCTGTTGAGGTAGATTAGACAAAGTACTATGATCTAAAATATAATTCAGGTCTTATTTTAAATAAATCAATAAAATAATAATTGATAATAAACAGCCTAATTGATAAATGTATATTATTGTAGAAAGAAAATAACATTAGTAAATAAAAGTAATAATTCACATTTTCTTTTAATGGTGTGCAAATATCATATATATATTTATTATTCATCCGTCACAACAGTAACAGGGATAGAAAAAAAAATAGCACCAAAAATTCCTGAGTAGTTGAAGTTAACACACTGAAACTGCTTCTAACTTCTACCCGCTACACCAACCTTCTATCAAGCTCTCCAAAGACACCAAAAGCAGATTCTTCCTTCCAAGTCGCAGCTGTGAGCCGTGACATATCTATTCTAAACGAGTGACTCCAGGCGCCATTAATACGCCGCCGCTTCTTAATCGTCTAGGACCCTTCAGTACATTCCAGAAGTCTTGTACTCTTCCCCGCGGGCCTCACTCGCACAGTAGTAACTCTTCTTTTGTGTTTGCTTACCAGTTCTAATTAGAGCCGCCACCACCCGGAATTTTGCCCACAATAAATTGCGCGCTCAGAGTTGGGGGGCGGAGTTGAAGAATCAAATGAATATGAATCAATAGTTAGCTTTCGTACCTAAAAATCGATATTCAGAAGTACTGGATGGCCAGAATGAACTCATATTTTGTACACGGGGTACAAGCCACATTTAAAAAAACATTACAACGAGTTTTTTCCTTTTAAATAGGATACAAAAAAAATAATATAAAAATATTTAAAAAAATGGAAAACAAATACTAATATCAAAAATACGGCGTCGTAATGTTGTGGGGAAGTCCCTAGGCTACCGCTGGAAAAAAAAATCGACTTCGTAACTGCAACGGTCGCCCCTTTATTTCGCTGAATAGCCGTAAGGTTTGTACCGTTGTTTCTCCGTTCCTGGTCGGTCTTTTTTCTTGAAACTTGGTTTATAAGAGCTGTCTGTTGGTGTCTGTTTCAACTGCAACAACAAAGTAAGCATACATTGAACAGACAACGAGAAATAAATACATAGCATAACTCCTCCGACTGCGGTTTAGCGCTGCGGTTTCAAGTGGTACTGCACCCTTAATTATTACTCGAGACTGAACGGGACACGTGGTACTACCAGTTATATAGAAAATAGTCTCACGTGACCCAGTCCTACTTACACATTGCACAAATCACCAAATATGGAATTACAACTCAACAGATAATGCGCGTGATAGCTTAGTAAACAATAACAACACATAAACGATAATCTTGAATACAATCGTTCTCCATCTCTTTACACATCTTTTTCTCTCTCTCGGTCTTCACGCATCTCTTTCTCGTTCTCATCTTCCTTCTCTCGAATCATGTGGGCCTTCGCAGGCCCTAGGCCCACATCTCCCCCCGCCTCCAAATGCCGGGTGACACCGTCACTGCACCCAACATGACATCTACTTAAGTCATCGGCCACCACGTTCTGGCTGCCACTTCGGTATTTCAGCTCGAAATCGAATTCGGCCAGGGTGAGAGCCCAACCATAAACCCTCCTGTTCAACTGACGGCCCGATCGCAACGAGCTCAGCCCCTTGTGATCCGTAATCAACTTGAACCTCCGGCCGTACAGGAAATACGAGAAATGTTTCACAGACTCCACAACTGCTAGGCACTCCAGCTCCTGAGCCGAGTAACGGCACTGAGCCCCCTCAGCTGGCGTGAGAAGAAGGCCACTGGCAACTTCTCCCCCTCACGATCCACCGACAAAACCGCTCCGACGCCCGTCCCACTGGCGTCACACTCCAACACGAACATATCAAACTACTAGGAACACACAAACATACAACGTCAGACAACACATTACATAACTCACCAAACGCAGCCACCATTTGGTCCGTCCACTCCAGCCTCCTCATGTCTTTCACAGATGTGTGGGGCATCAGTACCGAGGCCCAACGGTGAAGTCCCGCAATGAACCGGCGGTCATATCCCACCAGCCCCAGAAACGCCCTCAACTGCTTCCTGGTCTTGGGACGAGGATGCTGGCGCAACGCAATCACCCTAGCCTCCGGAACACACAACCTTCCATCTCCAACAACATGACCCAGAAATAGCATACGCCTCTTCCCAAACTCACACTTGCTCACCTTGCAGGTTAGCCCCGCCTCCGACAACGTCCTGAACAACACTCTCAAATGCACTAAAAGCACACTCCAACATTCAGATACCACAATCACGTCATCAATATAAGCCCCTTCGCATAATCCGAACACTCAACTAGAACCTCCTCCATCAACCTCTGAAACACAGCTGGGGCGTTGGCGAGCCCGAACGGCATTCGGCAATATTGGTACTTGCCAAATGGGCAAGTGAAGCAAGTCTTCTCCCGGTCTTCCTGCCTCACCGCCACCTGGTGGAAGCCCTTCGCCAGGTCCACCTTGCTCAGGACTCTGCCAACGCCCACACGTTCCACCATCTCCTCCAACGTGGGCATACAATATGGTTCCTTCTCTGTCACATCATTAAGCTTCCTAAAGTCTATGCAGAGCCTAACAGTGCCGTCAGGTTTGCGCACTGGCACCAAAGGAGACGCCCACGGACTGCGACTCCTCTCAATGATGCCTCCTGCCTCCAGCTCCTCGATCTCTCTTCTCACTGCATCTCTGATGCCCAAGGGCACTGAGTAGGGTGGTTGCCTGATGGGGGCGTGGTCCCCCGTGTTGATCTCCATGACCACCCTCTCCGTATTCCCAGATATTTCTGAGAACACTTCCGCAAACTCACACAAAACCTCATCTAACTCTTCCCGAACAAACCCCTCACACTCACCACTCAACAACTTCACACTTAACACGTCCTCCTCTAACACTACATTTAATCTATTCACAGCTCTCCTCTCCACATAATTCTTTAAATAGTTGATGTGAACGACTTTGGAGTGTCGCTCAGCACCCACCTTCCCTATCCTGTAATTAACTGCTCCCTTTCTAGCTAAAACCTTGTAGGGGCCCTCTCAGGAGTCAGCTAATTTACTGCACATGTCCGGTACCCTGTAAAGCACTAACGCTCCCACATCGAACTCTCTCATCTTACTACCTCTGTTAATATATCTCAACCGACTCTCCTTACTCTTCCCCATCTTCAATGCCGCACAATCCCTCATTAATTCCAGTCTCTCTGCTAATCCCTGCACCCACTCACACACTTGTTTGAGTGTGGGGATCAAAGCCCATACACAGGGATGTGGCAAAAGAGATAGCAAATAATCCACACTCGCTACCACCAATCTGTCGCTGTACATTAACATGTCTTACTATAAACAAATTTTTTGAACACTTAAGTATTGCGGCCAGTTGCAGCTGAAGGCAATGTGAATTCATAGTTATTGTAGGCATACTGTCATAAACATCCACATATCCCTCAGGTGAAAATATGTTGGAAGCACACACCCAGTGATCTTCAACATGAATAATTTGAACAAAATTATTGCACGGTGATGTGAACTTCATTACAGCTTCTAATACTACTGTATCCTGTAATCCATTTTGGGATGGAAATTGTATCTTCAGCAATTTTTGAGCTGCATTAATAAATAGATCATTAAGCCACTGCCCAGAAGTTAGCTCTTGCTTATCTCTTAATGTCAATAATAAGTCCTTCTTCCAAGATTTAGGTGAGGGTGGCAGAGACATTTCATCACTCAGAGTGATTGGGCTTGAAGTCTGCAAAGGAGAAGTACTTTTGTTCTTGTATACAGCAGAGCCTTCTGGAGAGTCATTATCAGTAGCAATGGAAGTCGCCAGAGAAGTACACTTTTTGTTTGGTACAGGTGATAAGTCTCCAGAGTTGAGGTCTTGCTGGTATTCATATTTATCCATGGATGTGTTTTTAGATAAACTATCCATTGCATGATCTGGCACAGAATCAAGTTCTGTACAACGACATAGCAAAATCAATAAACAAACACAGCTTTAAACATTTCCATAGCACTGAGTTACGACACAAACAATAATTTTTAATTATACTTACACTTACTTGTTTTACTATATACATTTGGTCCTAGGTTTAAGTGTCCCCCCAAGATATTAAATCCTAGGATATATTGTCTCCCTTCAGAAATATGTGTCCCCCCATCATTCCAAGTATCTACAGCCATCTTAGGGTAATGTATGTATTCATGAAGTTATAAAAACATTCAAGACAAGTGAGAGAAATATGGACTGATGCAACTAAACCAAGGGGTAGAGGAATATAACAATGGAAAAAAAATACCTTATGCCTATCAATCTGGTACTTAAATTCAGAATACTTTTGCTGACTATCCACTGAAATTCAGTGTCCCCTGCTGTGTTGACATTAGTTCAACTATTTGATTTCAGTGCTAACATTCAATTACAATTACGATGACACACCAATTGTAATTGACTGCAACCCTGGAGCTTACATTTATAATCCCCCTATTGTGTAATCTTTATCCCTGTATCTGATATAATAGTGTAATAGTTGCCATTTACTTTTATTTAATAGAATAAAATTCAAAGCATAAGTTGGTACATAGGCTTAAGTGTTTTTGGTTAACACTTATCACAGATATACTTCTTTATTGTATAATCAGTCGAATTTATGTTGCAGCAGTGCTCATGATACCACTCCTTACATCTGGAACATTGAATCATGGCACCCTTTGTTGTATCATCTTTGTCCCAATGTAGGCGACATTTGCAGAAAATTCTGAGTTGCTTTTCACTCTTGACTCTGTTTTGTCTTGCAGCCTGCCGATGATGATATGGTAGAGTAGGAAACATTTCAAATTCTTCATCATTAATGCATGCTTCATAATGTGTTCGCATTTGAGCTTGATCATAACGAATTGTGCTTGGATCTAAACCCAAACAAAGTGTGTATGCAAATGCTATTGCAAATAGACCACATTCTGAACTACCATTTTGTCTTTGCACATCTATGTGTCTTACACAGAACGAAGCTGCTGGACATTGCAATATTAGAGCAAGCTGTCTTTTTAGGGTCCTTGAATTTCTGCTACAAGTAGAGCAATCAAAAACATCAACAGCTCCCGCAGGCGAAAATCTGTTGGAAGTACATACCCAATGGTTTCCATTGATATATAGGATCTGTACAAAGTTGTTTGTTCGTGAGTGATATGTCCTACACTGTTCTACCAAGAGAGTGTCTTGAAGACCCTGTTGGAGTGGAAATTGTTCTCTCAGTAAAGACTGGGCAGCATTGATATGCTTATCAGTAAGCCATTCTCCACACCTCACTGTTGTTCTATCACTTTCATGCAATCCTAATCGTTTGTTCCAATATTTCACAGACGAAGTATTTGATTCAGTGACTGTAGATGGAGAAATTTGCGGTCTTATTGGTGATAGGTTGCAAAGCAATTCTGGAGGAGATGTATTTTTAAGAGGAGAACTGCTAACTGTGTTTGGTTCACCTACAATCACACATGTTCTATAATCACATACCTAGCAACACATTTACACATTAGTGACCACTTCCCAGTAGTGACCAACTTAAATCATTACACTATAGTCCATAGCACTAAAGGCATAGCACTATCTCTGATGCTCATAAATGCTGCTAAAAGTGTATACAGCAGTGCTAAAAAATGAAACTTAATTAGAGGGTACGTTAAAGTCAGCATCCACACCAATAGTAATCCAGGTATGCCTAAACTAAGTGAACACTTGTATACACCTTCTACTCTGAGCTTTAGCAAATGTTGCCATTGTAGTATTAAGACAACAATACCTGCTAAACTATGAAAAAGATCATCACTTGCACTACTGGAGTGTACGATCAGGGGTGATGGAAGCACAACACTATTAGTGGAAATACCTGGAGAATGGAATGAGAAAAGTTATATTATCAGTAACTTAAAATATATAGTATTTCAAGAAATTATCATACAGGAAACTTTGTTACTGTTAAGAGTTTTATTGTATGAACAAATATACTTGGCCACACAACATTACTTAGTCACATAGCAGGGATTTTAAAAAGATAATGTGTGGGGGGAGGGGGGGTTAAGTCAGTATTTCAGCAAATTGTGGGGTACTAGCAGAACAATCAAAATACATTTGATTGATCACTAGGAGTATGTGTGGTGGGATGGTAGAGCTTCCACCAATATCCTAACTGAACTTTCCTCAAAGCCAATCACCCTCCTCTAACATTGCAGCTAAGTTAAATGACTTCTGTTTGTTTTTAAATGTCACAATGAAGTGACTGTTGGTAAAACCAACAGAAACTTTTATTGGTATTACATTTACACTGCATGACCTTTACCTTGTGGTGATGAGGTAGGTGGTACCTTCAACTGTGAGAGTGGAGGCATTGGTGGAGGAAGTGGTGGAATGCTGTCATCAAATATTGCTACAAAAATGATAATGTATTATCACAAATTGTGGTCCTTAGGAAAATTAAAATACATAGTAGAGCAGCAACACAAGACAAAAAGTGTACCTAATTGTGCACCACTGGGAAACTGAACTGGACCACAAGGTCACAAAAAGGCTTATAAAAAGTGAAACTTACAGAGAGAAATGTCAGACTGAGTATGAGATGAATCAGAACTACCCAGCTGAAAGACTGAGTCCTCCAAAAGCTGTGGTACTTTATCATCTAATGCATAATATTTTTTCAGCCGAAAACCGTTCACAGCCTTCTTAAGAGGTTTACCTATTAAATTAAGACACATGAAGTATGGTGGAGAGTCTAATATCATTATTGCAACGTATCTCACTCACAAAAATTGATATTATACTTTAAGGTTAGTTTAAATCTGTTCAATCGCTATTCCTATGCTATATGAGTACAATGAGCACATTCATAGTAGAACACACTGTCCCACCTGTTTTTATATTGGACAGCTTATAGACACCTTTTCCTAAACTCTCTTCAATTTTGTAGGGTCCCAAATATCGTTTCTCCAGCTTCCCATTCTTTCGTCCATCTCTATGGCTATTTCTCATCAAAACTAAAGTTCCTGGCTCCAAATTCTAAGCCATAAGTTAGAAAAAAAGAAGGAAAAATCACATTTGATATGAAATAATACACTAAAATTGTTTAATACTAGAGTTGAAGGACATAGCTTAGATAAACACTAGTATATTAAAACAACAAAGAACAAAAACAAGTATTTGAAAGAGCAGTAGTGCACACCCACAGTATATTGGACGAACTGCAAGTACACAATGCATGATTACAATGTACAATAAAGGTACAACAAAATGGAATGCCAAACAAATTCTTTAAATGAAGTTATTTGTCTAGGATTAAATTGAGGCTGTTTTGCAACTGAATATATAATTATGATACTTCCAAATATAATCTTACACTTCTCTTTTTTAATTTTTTATCATAATATTTTTTTTGGCAAATCTGAGAAATCTTGATGTTGTCATGAACACGCTCATAAATTCCCCTCTTCAAAGTCTTCATTTTTGTGATGTAGTTTTCCAAATCAGTATCATCATCAGTGTCACTCTTTGGATCACCTGATGAAAGTTCCTGTTCAATGGGTAATACTGGCTTTCTAAAAGCAGCAACATAGCAATATTGAAATATTTGTATGAAGAAAAAAATCAAAAAATAAATGTCACACTTATATCACCAGGGGGTATTAGTTGGTATGAATTACATACTACTTTGTAATCGGTGAGGGAGAGAAGCAAGCTAGATGCTATCAGAACCAGGTATATAGGTATATATATATATAAAGATTATTGACAAGTTCAAGGTCTACAGTCAATGTACAGAACCAAGGTTCGTTTATAACTATTATTGTAGCTTACAGATCTATTTCTATACACAATCAACTTGATGAATATATTATATGGACATACATAGGACATTTTTGACATGACCTGCTGGGAATTGGTAATACTTCTAATCAACAAGATTATAGAAGGATGATGTACTGTTATAACTTCAATTGTGGTAGTAAAATGGCATGAAGTTTCCAGTCCTATCTATCCATCTATTCCTGCATCTTTAGTTTCTTTAAAATGACTTTACAGCATAGTGGGGAAAATATTTAGACCAGACACTAAATGAATGACATTATTTTTCAAAAACTCCAATTGTATTAATACATTGTACAAGTTGTAATTGACCCCAGGCATGACTGTCACACAACTTACCTACAATACATGACTTCAAATGGTGTGGTTCCTGAAGATTTCTGGACACAAGTTCTATATGCAAACAAAACGCCATCAATGTATTTGTCCCAATCATCCTGTTCTTTTCGAACTAATTTTAACAGGGATTTTTGTAGAGTCTGGTTGAATCGCTCTACTAAGCCATTGGTCTGTGGATGATATGCAGATGAAATACGATGGCTTGTTCCAGTCATTTTAAATAAATATTTGGTCACAGCATTGACGAACTCCCGACCTTGGTCACTGATAATTACCTCAGCACTCCCAAACCTATGTAAGAAGCTACATAAATGAAATTACTAAACTATGGAGTAAAAATACCTGCACATTATCCTATAAAGGAACAAAGCAACTTCTTCTGCAGACTTGTTCGGTAATGCCTCAGCCTCTGGCCATTTTGAGAAGTAGTCTACTAAGGTAACAATATATTTGTTGCCCTCTGCAGTCACTGGAAGTGGGCCTATTATATCAATACCAACCTGTACAATATATTGATTAAACATAGTTGCAACTTCTGGACACATAAACCACAACCAATGAAAAGTCACATAAATTTTAAGGAGAAAAGATGGTTTGAATAATAACTATGGAATATTATATAAAATATATGACAGTTTGAAGAATACAAGTGCTTCTAATCCAGTGAAATATTAGTGCAACAATTCAATGACTTTCCAGCAAAACTGGCATAGTTGACAAACTATACAAATGGATATACAAATATAGCATAAATTTTTAATATATGTAGCTATATAACCCACCATTTGCCACACTTTAGGTTTTACTTTAATGGGATGTAAAGGAGCAATTGCTTTGCAAAACTTCCCATCATTGGTTTGCTGACAAACTTTACAATACTGTACAAGCTCACGGACATCATTGGTCAGCTTCGGCCAATAAAACCGGCTTGATATTTTTTGAAGAGTTTTATCTCTTCCAAAGTGTCCCGCTATAGAACATTAAAAGTAGAGCTTAATATTTACTCTTTCCCTTAACTTTAACTTTACACATTGGAAAACAACAACAATTATATTTAGATGCCCACCAAATGACCTTATATCAAATATGAAATACATTTATAAAATTTCACTATGTTAGAACATAATTTATATTTAATACACTCCTCTGGGTTGGTCAATTGCACTCATAAAATTTTTCAAGTATAATCAACTCAAACTGCAGATCAACATGCAGAGTTTCTCAATAAAAGGTGCAACAGTGATGCATGCACCTTGTGCATTGCTATGGCAGGCATCCATAATCCTCTTTTTTTTCGGCTTGTGACTTGACCACAACCCTCCAATCTCCTTTTTCTGCCTTAGCAGAGTAGTATAGAATCCCATGGGAAACTTTAAAGTTTTTGGATCTCCTCCGCAAAACTCTCCTCTGGTTTTTACAATAAAAGCTAGGGTAATCCCCTGATTGGAGGTACTCGTACAAGACCCCATGATCGTCCATTTTACCACAACGTGGGGGGGACACTTATGCCGGAAGGGGACACGTGAGCCTAGGACTAAATGTCCCGAGGGGGACAGTTGGTACGGGGGACCATTTTTCCTCCGACAACGTCTTTCACCATGCCCGGCCACAGGAAGTAGCGCCCTATCATTGCCGCCACCTTCTCACCTCCTAGATGTCCATTCCGCTCATGTCCTAGCTTCAATATCTCACTCCTAAAGCTCACCGGAACCAAAAACATCACGAAACTCCTCCCATGTCACATACATAGATCTCACTAACATATCTCTCTTCCATGCAAAGCCTCGCTCTTTTCTCTCTCCCAGCTCTCTCCACTCCTTCAAACTCACATCCTCTCTCAACTCTCTCCTAAATCTCTCACTGCTCTCGCCACACCTTACGGGACCTATCTCACTAGCAATCTCTCTCAACTTACTCTCAACTTCAACACACAGTCTCTCCATCTAATTCTCTCGGCACACCAGCCACACCATCATCCTCTACCGCACTCTCCCACGCACACTCTTGTACAGGTTCTGTAATATATACTGTTGTAGCTTTACAACTGTAGCGTAGCGCTCTTAGTTCTTTACTTGTTCACTGTTTTAGCCCAGAGGTAAGACTGGTTATTATTACACATACACAGACATAAATACACAACATTCAGTGTGAATCAATGGACCGGTGACAAGTGTTAATTAGTGATGACATAATCGTGAATGGTCTCTTTATAATTCCCCAACATTTTCAACTTCTCTTGTCTCAGTTCTCTCAGATCCCTCAACTCATCTTCTTCTTGCTTTCTCCTACGTCTATACTCATCCTCTTCACTTCTTTTAGCTTCATCTTCTAACCACAACATTCTCCTCTCCTCCACTTCCTTACGCCTCAGCTCTTCATCCTCTCTTCTTCTCTGATCATCAGTATCCCTCAGCTCCACTAAGTCTGAATTCCTCTCCTTAGCCTCCACTCTCTTTGCAACCTCGTCTCTCTCCACCATGTAGTCTTCAATCACAGTTGCTATGGCTTCCTGGTCACAACAAGAACTCGCCATATCCACCTCGTCAACTACTTCGCCACACCCACTGTTCACACTATCCTCGTAATCTACTATAATCTTCTCCTCGCCTTCCACACCCACCAAATAATCACATACAACTTCCTCCTCTAGTTCCACTGGCTGACTGTTCACCACTCTCCTCGGGTAAGGTGAGCATTTCAGTGCTTGGGGCTTGTGAGAGGGCCGGTAGGATTTCACGCCTTCCACCGCAGGCAGCCCCCTCAGGACCCGTCCACCAGTCCCACCAACTGCTTCTGTCATGAAGGAGGAGAGTGTCCTCGCCTCCTGATGACTCCGTACAGCTAAAGAAAAATTAAATACAGGGATCAAATAATAACAGTACAAATGATAAGGTATAGCAGATTACAGGTAAAAAAAAATACACAGAAAATTATAAGGCACAAATTAATTAAGGTTAATAGGGTGTACACTTGGAAAAAAATTCACACCACGCCACAACATGAACGCCAGATAGTTCAGGGTGCCGAAGCTGTCCTGATCCTTCTCCTGCGCTGTCAGTCGTCTTCGAGCCTGGTCGCCTTAGCTTCAGGGTGCTCCGTTTGTTCCCACTGCCTCAGCTAGGTCACACAGATGGTCTCTCGCTCTGCCTCAGCTGCGAAAGGTTTCTTCTAGGAATGTCTTCCCGGTAGTCTAGATTTCTCCTCAAGCTCACAGGAGGTCTCCCGATGTTGGAATGTCTTCCACTGGTAAGTTGCTGGCGCAGAATGTCTTCTTCGCACAGACTGAGTTCTTGTAGGCCGCCCTGAGTATCCTCGTTGACGGATCCAAACGGACAGACCTTCATCACCTGCATTACATATGCATAACAAATATGGCTATATGTCATAAAGTATACACAAAAAACTATATAGAAAATGCATTTATGTTATTACTGCATTTACACAACCTTGGGCCCATCTGGAAGTTTTTTGCGTCATCAGCATGGGGGTGGAAGTTCCTGCAACCGCAGTGGTGTCGGTGTTGAATGAGCAGAACAAGTGGGAGACGGACAAGGTGAACTGGTCGAGTGATAAAAGTTGCCATAAGAGATAATAATTTTCACATATTTAGTTCATCCTAATTTTGGCTACTTTGCTTACAATTGTAGAAATTGCCAGAAGAAGACAAATAAAGCCCGCTATGACAGTAAAAGGATGATGACAACGTTGCGGGAAGTCAGTCACATGGGAGAGTACATTGGAGAGGGCAGGGGTGATATCACGGACGATGACAACAACATAGATGCTGGTATGTAATGTATAGTATAAATATGTAATAAAAAATATACATTAGAGCAAGGCTACTCACTTCGATGACAACAACATAGGTGCTGACCTGGAAGATGAGAATCAACAGAATTTAGAAGGGGTAACGATGAAGTAGATGATTCTCGTCCCTCCTGATTCTGTTTGATTGTGAGACCACTGGGTTAAGCAGATGTAGTCCACATTACTGACATCACCGCCAAAGTGATAAATCCTCCTGTCCCCCTCAATCACCCTACCTTCTCGAGTCTTGTGAGAACTGGCTGAAACATTTCATCTGCTGGTAATAATGTACAAATATGCACTTAAGTAAATTACAATATATACATTTACATTGATAATTAAAATCAATTTTAAAATTGCCAACATGTTTCAGCAGACTGCTTCTGCCATCATCAGGGCTGATTTATAAAAATCAAAAAACAAAAATGCTATAATTAGCCTAAGGGTGATGCTTGATAAAATGCAATATATTGCCTAAGGTTGATTCTTGTTTATTTATGTGAGTGGCCTCTAGCTGCTCTCAATACTAAAGGGGAAAGCTCCATTCCAGAGTCCCTATTCATGGTTAAGTTGTTGGGTGACATATTTATGTAGATGGCTTCTTTTACTTTTCTCTCAACCATGCCTTGCGAAATATCCAAAAGTTTTACTTCATTCCAATTAATCACATGACTCCCTTCTTGCCATACATGTTCTGCCAGTGGTGATTTGGTGAAATATCCATGTTCACAGGCTGATTTGTGTTCTTTAATTCTAATGCCTAGCGCTCTTCCTGATTCACCTATATAGAAATCTCCACATTCACACATGATTTTGTACACAGCTCCTAGTTTGTTCTCATTTGAAGTAGGATCTTTTACTTTTGTGAGAAGATTTGACAAAGTAGTTTTGGTTTTGAAAGAAGTCCTTATTCCATAATCCCAGAGTATCTTTCTTATTCTCTCACTCATTGTTGAAACATATGGAATAATTGCTGTTGCTACTGGATCTTCATTGAGGGTAGTTGTGTCAACCTGCTTCTTTTTCTTCTTTAGCTCATTTTTCACTTTATCCACAAGACTTCTAGGATAACCATTCATTGACAAAACACTTCTAACATGGTCTATCTCATTCTTTAAGGATGATTCACTCGATAGATTGTAAGCTCTTCGAACTAAACATTTTACAATACCTTTTTTCACATGTGGGGCATGGTTGGAATTGTAAGATATATACCTATCTGTGTGTGTTGATTTTCTGTGAACACTAGTCTTCATTGTGCCATCATCAAACCTACTGACCAACACATCCAAAAAAGGTAAACTACCGTTTTTTTCTACTTCAGAAGTTAATTGGATAGAAGGAAAAAGTGAGTTTAGAAAAAGAAGTGATTCATCCAAAAACTCACTTTTAATGATGCAAAAAATATCGTCGACATATCTTTTCCAAAATCTGAATCTTGTGTCCAATGAGGTCTCTTCAAAATGTTCCATAAATAGGTTTGCTACTATTGGTGACACTGGTGAACCCATAGCTGCTCCATTCTGCTGTTCATAATACTCCTTGTTAAACACAAAATATGTTGTCCTTAGGCAGACTTCTAGTAAATTTGTTATTTGTTCAGCATTCAGTGTTGTTCTATCATCTAAATTTTCATCTTCCCCCAATTTATCCTTAATGACATCCAGTGCTTCAGGTAATGGAACATTTGTAAAAAGAGATTTCACATCGAAACTCACCATAATTTCATCAAAACCAATAGTTTCTTCAGAAATCATCAATTTGAAATGAGACGAATTCTTTACATAAGAATTTGTCTTGCCTGCTAATGGAGAAATGATAGATGCAATGAACTTTGATAGCGAAAATGTTGGAGAAGTTATCGCCGAAACAATAGGTCTTAGTGGAAACTCTGGTTTATGCACTTTTGGCAAACCATAAAATTTAGGAGCAAAACAATTTGTAGGTTTGAGCTTATTGAACATGGCCATGTTTATGTGTTTGGCTGCCTTCAAATCTTTGAGCAAATCTGTAATTCTTTTTTTCACTACTTGAGTTGGGTCTTTTTTTAGTTTTTTGTAAGTTGGTGGCTGAAGGAGCATATAACATTTGTCCATATAATCACTTTTGTCTAGTACAACTGTAGCATTGCCTTTGTCTGCTTTTACTATCACTATGGTATCATTTCTTTTCAAAGATGCAATGGCTTGGTGTTGAGAAGGCTTCATGTTGTTTTGACGGACTTTAGTGTTCTTGATTACTGAACATATCCTAGCTCTTAGCTCCTCTGAAACTTCCACTTGAAGTTTTGCTCTCCTTGTGGCTACTTCTACACCAGCTAGTATGTCAATAACTGGAACCCTTTTTGGAGTAGGGGCAAAATTGAGACCTAATTCCAATACTTCTTTGGACTCTGGAATGGAGCTTTCCCCTTTAGTATTGAGAGCAGCTAGAGGCCACTCACATAAATAAACAAGAATCAACCTTAGACAATATATTGCATTTTATCAAGCATCACCCTTAGGCTAATTATAGCACTTTTGTTTTTTGATTTTTATAAATCAGCCCTGATGATGGCAGAAGCAGTCTGCTGAAACATGTTGGCATTAAAAATGAATTGTTTGGTATAAAAAATCAAATTGGTATAAAATTAAAATATTGTCGGTAAATTTCTACTTTATTTAGCTTCCAAGGTTACTGGTATCACCAATAACATGCTAAGCAAGGTGTCAAATATTTTAACTCCTGACAATTGCGTAGTTGTCATCCTGCAATAATGATGCTGTACTAACCACCAAATCTGGCATGTGCAAGATAGTCATTAATGTAGCGGCTTGCTCGCCACCTGCTATTGGAGAGCATGGTAGTTCACACTTTGAGTGGGCTACACGTGTTGAGGCTTTATTTAGAGAGTTGTTGTTGCTAACCAACATGTGTTTTTTAGTTTGATAGGTCATATACAGCCCTCTTCACAGTACAGGTATTGGATTATCCGATGGAGAAGTATGCCTACCTCTGGGTGAAGTTTTGGGGCTTAATTTCAATGGGAAAGTAGAAAACCAGACGCTTGAAAAACCTAGGCAAAATGGCGTCTTACCGTGCACGGAATTCCATTGCGGGCAATTGCGCGGTAATATTTTGCAATTCCGCAGTAAAATCAATTAAGAGTGACGTAATTCCTTTGTTAACCACCACTTTAAGTGAATATGGCGAACCCCAGTGCCCGTGAGGTTTCAGAGTTAGTGAATTCGATTAACAACTATTCTTGTTGTGACCAGGAAGCCATAGCAACCGTGATTGAAGACTACTTTACCAGTAAGGAGGACTGTGATGAGAAATTTGATTTAGACAGTGGTAAGTGCATGTGTTAGCTAATACCAAACAGTAATAAAACAGAATGCCAACTCAACAAAATTAAACAAATTATAATATTTATTACTACTACATAGGCTTGAATGAAGAATCAGTGGAAATTTACAATGGTAGTGATGTTCAGACCAGTATTGAGAAGGACTACTGTAATACAGATTTTGAGAGTACAAGTTAGATTGTAGAGATGAAGATGATGATGAACAGGTCGTACCAGAAGGCTCTGACTTGGAGACGTCTGCTTTGTCACGATTATGCACACTTGCTGACATTGAAGTAACACTTCGACCATCAGACATACTTCCGCGTTACGATGACGTAATATTTTTCCCGGGAAGGGAGATTTGTGACTCGCAGCAGTTTGAACTTGAACAACAGTCTTTCTCGCTATTGTTGACGAGTTTCTATGGTTATTAGAAGGTAAGCGTAGCGGATATTGAGTGTTCTAGTAGTACTTTTTGATAGGTAGTGAAAATTAGTTCTTGCCGTGCATGTTTATTAGCTAGGCACCTCCCAAGTCAAGAGTTTGACATTGCTAATCACACCACCTCCATGCTATAATGTAAGAACTGTTGTTTTTACACTATCAATCCTACTTCTTGTAGTAGCAAAACTGTGCAACAAAGGTATACTAGCTAAAGTTTAGTGGTTGTATCCCTAGCTAATTATTGTTTGATTCAAAGTTCCATAATGCAATGATAGTGTTGACTGAAATTAGGATAATTCATAATAAAAAAAATTTAATGAAACAAAGTTTGTTTTACTATTTTTCAGGGCATGTACGGGAGTTGTGTCCAGTTTTATGGCATAATCCACAATGTCGCCTTCGTTTTTGCTGAGGTTCATCAAAATTTGGGGAATCTGTAATTGAAGCTGGGACTGGCGATGGTGAGCGGGAAGGAGTGCACTGGTCATCAAGACGCTGAGTAGGTAAAGGACAAGTAGTATCTTGCATATCCTCAGGACAAAACTCCCAAATTTTGTTGTATAGATACCACTGGCGCTGTAAGGAAAGACCAGTTGCAGTTAGCTGTGGAGGCTGGCTACCAGGAAGTAGTGATTGTGATCCCTTCTTAATTAAACACACTTTATTTTCATCTGAGTTGCTGAATTCTTTAACAAAACAAATCCAGGTGAATCAGATTGGAAACAAATATGGTGGAGCTTCTTTATGCCTTTCAGTTTTGTCCATCTACTGAGCCCACTACTTGAGCCACGTTAACGACTGAAGAGTTGTTAACCACTTCCACTAGGTCAGGTAGTCCTCCTATACATGTACGCCTATACTTCTTTTTCAGAAGGACAGAACACCAGTCTGGGCTGAACTTAGTGTGCCCAGCAATCATGAATGACAAAGTGTTAGTGTCATGTTTTCCAGTCATGACTCTGTGTAACAGGTAGTGAACCATTGTGGAATTCTTATTTTGACCACTACAATTGTCTGCGTGCAGTCCATGGTAGTCAAAAAAGTGGTCAAGCATACTGATGATAGCATTAGCTCCCTTCCCCACGTCAAAATTCTCATCTATAATCTATAAGGTAGTTCACCTGCCCAGGTATTGCCTCACTACATACACCAAATATTGCACATTTTCTTGGTGTGAAAAAGTACACAGGACCTGGTTGGAGGGGATCATTTGGGTAGAAGACTTGCTGGGCCATATCGAAGCTGTAATGGGCAAATATTGGTGTGGAGTTGGCAATCCTGTTGCTACCTGGAGATGGAGGCTCAAAAGCACAAGCTGAGGTGGTGAAGTAAGTTTTAATGGAAACTTTAGCCTCTTCCAAAGCATGACGGTAGACTGATCGTTCCCTTGTTACCTCAGTTAGGTGTTGTTCTGCTGCTTTTATGGTCTAATTAAAATTAAAATTATTCAAGTATGTTAAAATAATTAGTTATGTTATTAACTTACTGCTGATTTCTCCTCTTCAGGTTTATTGGAAGATCTAGTAATAAATCTGCTATTCTGCTGACAAACCCAGCACAGATCACTCATGGGCTTCATGACTACAATGTTGGGGAGTAGCTCACGCCATAGGCGTGTGAATGTGGAGTAGCCACCAGCTCTAAGTGAGTCATCACTTACTGTCGCCTGTATGTAGAGCTCCCATATTGCATGTTTGGTTGTACTAGATGGCAAGAGCTTTATATCAGAACTCTTGTACCCAGGAACTCGGCCAGGTAGGAGGAGAGCATTGGCATCTAATTGTAAGCATACTTTTAAACAGTTGTATTCTAATTAATACTTATTTCCTAATTATAAATCGATATTTTATTTAATTGTACCTGAGTAATTCATGACGAATTGTACTACACCTTTAACGTCATCAAAGCTTAATGCTAATACAGGATGTCTGCCTGTATTTTTGTAAACTCTAGTCTCCACTCCTCGAACTAAATAACTTGCTTTAATATTTTTGTAGCGAGTATAGCCAATGGGTTGGAGGAAGAGGAACGTCTTCAAACAGATTCGTTTTCCACAGTGGAAAAAGGTGGTGTGCGACACTCTCTTGCCACTCAAGGATGGATCAGTACAACCTGCCATTATCTGTCCCATCACTACCAAGTCCAGTTCGTCATGGGTTAAATCCTGCATCTGGCAGCGAACTGTGTGATAGTGGCCAACTGACATGCTGGCACAGCAGGGACCGTTATCATCTCCATAATGACAATTATTGCATCCATTCTAAAACTTGACTATTGATACATTCTCAGCCATATCAATAGCTCTTTCATCAGCAAATTCCATTGAATTCAGCTGAGAGACACTAACATAACTAGCATTCACTATTTCACTTGCTGTAACCTCACTGACTTGTGAATCAAGCTCTTCATCACTATCAGATTGCACATCAAATGTTTCTAGTTGATTGCATTCATCTATTACAAGTTACACACAAACTTAATTAGCACTGATCTTAGATAAGGCTTAAAAAAGGAATTTTAGTGGCCTAGTAGATGCGGTTACTATACCGGCATTGAGGTCGTCGGGTTCATCGTCGGCCCAGTAGTCGTTGATGAGATCGAAGAGCTCGCTGCTGTCAGAATTTATCTTGTCTCTATCAGCGCCCAGTATATTCAGAGCTCTAGCTACGTCTTTATCCGCCATTTTGGCTGCTTAGACTTCGCGGGAATTGCTATAGCAACATCTATAATGACGTAAGTTACTAAGTCCGTACACGGACAGCCATTTCTTAAGTTAGTGTTTTAGAGGGCTGTTTGACACAGCACAGGTGAAGGAAAGCCTGAAGTTTAAGAATATTGAATGAAAATTTTTTCATTCATCATCAACTACTACCAACTGCAGTCCATAGCTCCACAGAATCTACCTCCATTTTGATACAAAGGTAGTTGACAAAGCAAAAAGGTAATGGATCTTCTGCTACGGTAAAGTGTGTCCTCCACCGAAGAAAGTGTCTATTGCACAACATGCCATTGTAAAGCTTCCATCACTTTGAATTTTGACCGCCTTCATTGTGACCGACAACCGCCTTCACAATGTCACCGTCTAGTCTACGCCTTCATTGTCACCGCCTACCGCCTTCATTGTCACCGCCTACCTCCTTCAGTGTCACCGCCTACTGCCTTCATGTCACCGCCTACAGCCTTCATTTTTACCGCATAACAGCGTCATTTTGACCGCCAGCAATTTGGCACGGATAACGCTCCATACCAGATGTGTATGCAGTCACTGACCCGATTGTGAAGAGGACGCAGATGAGGCAACAGGAGCAGAGTCTTCCAGTGATGAAGGAGAAGATGCCGGACCTGGCGAAGTAATCTCGAAGCCCCACCCACCCCCAAACAAAAATCCTGTATGAAACCGCATACAATACATCATAAAGTTGCAATTATATAGGATCATGAATAATTTGTTGTTTGTATTACAAATATCTTTGTTGTTTGTGTTTTTGTGTATATGAAATTGTTTTGTAGTGGAACTCGACGTTCGATGGCATATGTTCCTTGTGGACACTCATAGATGTCTCCTACATGATCACTATCAGCACCAAACACAACAAACAACATATTTTATTGTTGAACTAATATAATATTGGTATACAATACATCAAACAATATTATTTCTATTTTTATTTTATTTTTATTGATGGGAAAAGTGAATTTTTTTGGGAAAAAATTTTTTTTTTAAGGAATTGGTAGAGGGCCTAAATATTATTCAATTTTCTCAATCAAAAAATGAGGGGAATCCCAAACTCTTGGTCTATTTAGTGATATATGTTTGCTATGGGGATTTCCCAGCCAACATCGAGTTAAAAAAATAAAACGGTAATGCTGCGATTATAAACGCCTATATCTTGGCTATTATAAACGCTTGCATACACTTTATAGCTCATTTTGTTGCTCCAGAATAGAACTTTCACATGATACCTATAACTCATAATTTTATTTTGCTCCATAAGGTTCCTTTTTGCAAATTTGGTCACATATAGTGCAATTAGGCGTGTATGATGTGTGTGTGTGTGTCTGTGTGTGTATGATGTGTATGTTTTTGTAGCTATTTCAGAATGGAAGTATTCCTGTTTTGTACTTCTTCAAACTTATTATTTAGCCAGGTCAGTGAATGCAAACATACTTCATTTATTTTAGTTCACACAAACATGGTATGTATTAAATAAATAGAGAACAGTTGATTGGAATTTCAAGTTCTGATGTATCTGCTCCAATTCCAACCACAAAGCAAAGAATAGCAAGGTAGGTGAAGGGGAAGGAGCTATAGACAGTGCTTTCAAGGGAGAGGGTGCAAGGCTTTGTATGGTAGTTGCATAGCTATAATTCAATCATGAAGAATAAATTGAATAACCACTAATATTCTGTCACGAATTAATGTTATAATTTTGCATACTAAGAGCTTTGTCTGCTATAATATAAACGCACGACGAATAGCAAAAATTGTGACACAGCATACCCATAAATAGGGGTGAACTCATTGCAGGATTGTGATTAGGAGGTGGAATAACAACTAGTGACAAGAAATTACTGGTACAACAGGAGCAGAGTCTTCCAGTGATGAAGGAGAGGATGCCGGATCTGAGTCTTCCAATGATGAAACAGACGAAGAGGCAGCAGGTTCCAGTAATGAAGAAGAGGAAGTGGCTCCTCCTGCTCCGAGTTCTGTCGAAGAAGAAAAGTCAGGTGGATGAGGTAGGGGATGAGTGGAAAAAAGAGGACAACACACCCATTCCATAATGTTTTGTGTGAAGGACCACTGACTTTGACATTTATGGCTGCCCCCCCCCCCCCCCCCCCCCACTGAACATCCCAAAAGTTGTAATATGTATTGTGACACAAATATAATTGTTGTCGTTGTCTGTGTTTTTGTGGTGTTGTAGTGGAGCTTCACGCTCGATGTATATATGTGTGCGTGGAGTTGAAATTTTATTCTAGCGGCGCTTCCGGATCTAACCAGGGAGGAAACTCTGGATATTTTTGGATAGGGACTACTATGCCCATGTAATTTGAATTTCATGTGTGTGTGTGTGTGTGTGTGTACACCAGTCAATTTATGTATAATTGGCGAGCAAGCGTAGCGAGCGAGACACTTACAGGGGTAACACAATCGAAAATTGGGGATGTTTATTTATTTATTTATTTATTTGTATATATGTTTGGACGTATGTATGTCATTTTGTACTATGACCCTCGCGTTTTTGTGTTAGTTATGTGGTCGACCCCGTCCCAAATTGAACTAAACAGAATCCTCTGGTTTATCGATCAGTACCCGTATCACCCTAGAAATTGAATTGTTTACCGTTTTGAATTCTTTTGTGGGTGCAGTTAAAACTTGAAAACTTAAGGGACTTCCATTTCTATTCGAGTTAGTGGCAGTGGTAAGTCAATGCGCTCTTTGGCATGGTTATAAGCCGTGCGCAACAGTATTTACTTGAAAATACATTGTCCACTAGACTACTGCGAAGGTAAGTCGGTGTAGGTGCATGTCCAGTTGTGTCAAAGCATTGTGTGTTACAACCACTACTTAGCTAAAGAATATCACAAAGAAAACTTTTAAATAACGTGTATTGTTTTTTTGTTTTTTTCCTTCAATTCAAGCAGTTGCAGAGAGTTGTTACTATGGCACTGAAATCCCTTTACCTTGTATGCGAAATTTAAAAACTGGACCTTATTTTCAGTAGCTTCAGTGTTAAATCATTCATATAAAAATAGTATAGTCTTTAGGCTCGCTCGCCATTAGTGCTCAAGCACATCACTAGTAAATTATACATTTATTTGTGTGATCTGTATTCACCTGTAGCTTCTTTTTTCTTGTGTGTGTATGTGTGTGTGTGCATTTGTGGAATGACACGAGAGCAACCGTGGACAAACAGTATATGGCGCTTCCGGATCCAACCTGGGAGAGAACGAACTCGGGGTCTTATTTGGTCTGTGACACCATCCATGCCTGGTAAGTCGAATTTCATTTCAACTTACTGATATTTGGGTGTTCCAGTTGGGGGGGGGGGGGCGGGGTTCTTATGGACAAGAATGTCAGTGAAAAGCAATGACGGGGGGGGGGGGGGGGGGGGGTGGATAATTCAGCGAGGCCAGCTGTTATGTTACGAATATCAGTTGTCTGTGTTTTTTGGGTATTGTATGGAGGTTCCTAATCCTAACCTGGGAGGGATCGTTCAGTCTGTGACACCATCCATGCCAGGTAAGTTGAATTCCACGTGTGTGCTTGTACTGCTTTTCATTTTCTAATTACACTTTCTCAATACAACGATTGTTTCTCTCATGGACAGTGTGGAGTATACATACCAGGGGTTGATAAAGTGGGAGGCTAGCCCTGGGATCCCCCCCTAGAATTTTGGGAGTTGAATAGAAATGAACATTTTGGAAGCATTTATTTATGTTCCTATCATTGAGCCATTTATAGTGCATAGGACCGAACACTGATCATCAGTGTGAAGTATAGACTCTTATGCAAAGATGTGCATCAAAGTAGTGTAGGTTCCAAAAAATGGGTGTGACGAAGTAGACTCGGAGCCCCACCCCCCCTAACAAAAATCCTGTATGAAACCGCATACATCATAAAGTTGCAATTATATAGGATCATGAATAATTTGTTGTTTGTATTACAGATATCTTTGTTGTTTGTGTTTTTGTGTATATGAAATTGTTTTGTAGTGGAACTCCGATGGTATATGTTCCTTGTGGACACTCATAGATGTCTCCTACATGATCACAATCAGCACCAAACACAACAAACAACATATTTTATTGTTGAACTAATATAATATTGGTATAAAGTGCATCAAACAATATTAATTCTATTTTTTTTTCCTATTGATGGGAAAAAGTGGAATTTTTTGGAAAAAAAATTTTTTTTTTTAAAAGTATTAGTAGAGGGCCTAAATATTATTCAATTTTCTCAATCAAAAAATGAGGGGAATCCTAAACTCTTGGTCTATTTAGTGATATATGGTTGCTATGGGGTTTTCCGAGCCAGCATCGAGTTAAAAAAATAAAACGGTAATGCTCTATTCCGCGGTCGACGATTAGATTTTTCCGCGCGCGTCCAAACAATTCAGAAACGAGAGGGTTAAAAGCAATGGCTTTACAGAAGTAATTTAGTGACACCTGAGCCTCCAGAAGTATCTGTTGTATTACTCTAAGATGCTATTGTACTAACATTTGCTGAATCATCTCAATTTTATGGTAATTGGAACATTTTAAAAGTATCGTTTGATATGCATTTGAGTGATTGAAGTATGGAAAGAGAAAAAAACATTGAAATATTGGTGTATTAGAAGTTATGTTGTTTGCTGTTTGAGATTCTACATTAGAATTTTTTATAGTTTACTCGAGAATGATATGCTTCGAAACATTTTCCAATACACAAATGTACATTACAATCAGGACACCATGTCTTGATTTTCTTGTCTTTGACTCTTGTGCTTCTTGAAGAACTTTTCTTGTATGCACACACTGAACAGGCTTTAGGTTGGAACTTCTATATATGTAATGTTTCCCAGTGAGTCTGGAAATGTATAGCAAAGCCATCACCTTCAGCATCATCTTCGTCTACACTTTCAGCATCTAAATCAGGAGTATCAAGCGAAGACTTCATGTCATCTTCCATGACTTCATGGCTATCCAAAAGATCGAGCACCTCTGCTGTTGTATATGTTCTGTCGGCCATGGCTCCGGCAGTTTATGTAGCAAACTCACAAAAAATATATGCAAAATGACGCCCATCGCCTGGAGAATACGATGCACTTATTTTTATTTAGAGACGCTTTACTGATCTCCCGGTATAACGGGTTAAATCGACCCCTCTACGGTCGGGTCGAATCGACCCATAACCGTCGTTAAAGGGTTAACCGATTGCCGGCCAAATACCCGATATTGGGTACGCACTAGCAACGCACGCGAAGCGCCAAATACCCGATTTAGGGTACAAGAAGCTGGGTTAATAAGTTTAGCTTACAGCTGCCTACAACCCACTGCTGTGCTGTGTTTGGAATTCCTGTGGTTTCTACTGTAGAGTAAGTATCTTATCAGCATATCTAAAGGGGGGTTACCATAAAACATTAATAGATATTTACAGTTAAATATAGTGCTCAATGAGTAGGTAGGTACAAATAATATGGGGTTTTCAAATGTAATAAAAACAAACTTTAAAAAAAAATCTAGGTCTAAAATGGCATCAAGAATATTAAGTACAGAAGAAGTTCTTTCATTTATTGTTGATGATGATGATTTTGATGATGATACTGACCCAAATGAGCCTATAGCAGATGGAAGTGACGAAGAGTTTGAATGTATAGAGGACACAGAAGAGGTGGAAAGTATAGAAGGTAATGAATTGGAGTATTATAAGAGTATTTATTAGGTATACATTGTCTACACATAATAGAATGTGACACTGAATCAACTGATGATGATGACACAACAATCCAAATAAATGATATGTTCTCTCCCATCACTTCTCCTGCTGCTGTAAAAACGTCCTCATTTGATACATCATGGAGTGACAAGCTTACTCCATATAAAATTAAAGATTTTTGTGGAGATGTTGGTCCTACTGTGCCAATTCCCAAGACCCCGTTGGAAATATTTCAGCTGTTTTTCACTCCTGAGTGCTTGAAACACATAGTGGTAGAGTCCAATCGATATGCTAAGGAAGTTATGACGGCAGAGCAGTATGATACATGGATACCTCTGGATGTTGCTGATGTAAAAGCATTCTTTGGCTTTCATATTCTGATGGGTCTGAACAAGCTTCCTTCAGTAGATGATTACTGGAAACAGTCCCCCATTTATCATTACTCTCCAATAGCAGATAAGATATCCAGAAATCGCTACAGAGAAATTATCCGTTATCTTCATTTTGCCGAGCTTAAAGAGTGGATTTCTTTTAGCTTTTTGGTTAAGGTTGCTAATTCTGCTATAATTTTTCAAGTATGTGTAATAGAAAGCTAAAAATTTGTATTATTATACGTTAATGTCATATAAATAACTCTAAGCTAGCTCCACGAGGAAGTGAAGGATATGATCGTTTGGGTAAAATCCGGCCTTTGTTAGAGCTGATCCTGTCTCGCTGTGCTGCCATATACAAACCATCAAAGCACTTAGCAATAGACGAGGCAATGATAAAGTTCCAGGGCAGATCTAGTCTCAAACAATATATGCCCCAAATTCCATAAAAAGACGAATAAAGGTGTGGGTCTTGGCTGATAGCAGTAATGGTTACTTTAGTCGATTGGAAGTATACACTGGTCACAAGGATAGAGTGGAGCATGGTCTTGGAGCTAGAGTGGTGAAGGATCTGTCCCATAATTTTCATGGAAAGTGGCACCACCTTTATTTTGACAATTATTTTACATCTAAGCAACTGCTTTGTGATCTGGAGTCTGTTGGAACATATGGGTGTGGAACTGCCAGAAGAGACAGATTGGGATTTCCTAAGGAATTAAAAAATCTGAAGCTCAAACAACGGTAAGTAAATACAAATGTACTAAATTAGCTTATTACTTTCAATATATCACAGGGGTCAAAATACAACAGTATACAGTCTGATAATGTAATAGCATCGGCATGGTTGGATAGGAAAATTGTGAACGTGATGGCTACAGGCTATGATCCTACCGAAGATGATACAGTTCTTCGTCGCCAGAAAGATGGGAGTTGAAAGAAAATTTCTTGTCAAGTATCTGTTGCAGAGTATAACAAGTACATGGGTGGAGTGGATCGTGGTGATCAACTTCGTGGATATCATCAATGTAATTTTAGAAGTCGTAAATTTTACAAGTATATCGCCCGTTTTCTGTTTGGAGTAGCCATTACAAATTCTTTTGTCTTGTATAAAATGAATAATTCTGGCCAAAAACATCACATCAAACACTTCAGACAAAAATTAGCCCTTCAACTTACCGAGGATTACTGTACTAGACACAAAGCAGGGAGGTGTGGGGGACAGTATCTTCCTAGATTGACAGTGCAACACTTTCCAAGGAAATATGAGGCCATGACTGGAACTGAAAGAAAACGAGGAAAATGCACTTTGTGTCTCAAGAAGAAGCAACGACGGAATACTCAACGGTTCTGCACTGAATGCAAGGTTTGGCTGTGCCATACTGGAGAATCCAATGACTGCTTTCTTGAGTGGCATAGTCTCCCAGAAACTGAGCCCTAAAAAAACACAACTATCATTCCCATAGCATTCAATGTCGTTTTTTTTTATTGGTATTTCAGTATGTAAATTATTATTATCCATCACTTATACAATTCTATATCTCAACTAAACAAACTGAACTTACTTAGAAGTAGCTTGGAGTAGTTATACTGGTCTAACAAAGGCACTGAAGTATTGAAACTGCGTTTTGTTGACATCCAGCAGTTGTACGTAGCAACTGAAAGTAGAATAAGTGGAACCTAGCGAGTTGACGAGCAGACGTGATTCCTCACATCAATGACTTTGGCAGTATGAAAAGATTTGAACATTTCATCCTACATACAAATATGAAATAAGCAACATGGTTAGTTTTTACTATAAGCATTTCTCGTAAAAAGCCATTGAAAGTCATTCTGTTCAAATGGAACAGCCTGGAGGGGGGGGGGGGGGGATTAAATTAGTTGCGAGTGGAAAGGTTAATAAATGAGGCATTTGTTATATCATTTGCGATTGATCCATTACCATGCTATGGTATTGGCAAAAAAAAAAATAACATTTATCCATTACTGCAAGGCTAAATGTTAATACATGTCACTATTGTCATAACATTGTACTTACCTCCCAAATTTCACCCTTGTGGAATAATTGGTTTTTACATGTGGCGGAGCCGAATAGCAATATAAACAAAAAACAGTTTAACCCTTTCGTTCCCCATTCCCGCTTTGAAGCGGGTGAATACCGGTTGGCTTGCTTCGAATTTTTAAAAATATTTTACTTTTAAGATGAGAACCTGCAATTGCATACACAGGTGCCCAAATGCGTTGGGAGCATCAAAATCACTTTCATCCCGGGCTTAGTTCGACTGTACCTCCAGCTGTTGCTTTAATTCTTCTCGGCAAAAAAAAAACAATCGGTTCCTCCTCGATGTTTAAAAACAGGTTTACCATTCTTCACATCAGAGCTTCATTTATGGATCCACTCATCTCACGCTTTGTAGAAGCTCTAAAATTGCTTGAGCCCAGTAGCCTTCCGTAACTACAGATTGAAAAAGGGAGCGACCGGGCGGGTTGGCGGGGGATCTTTGCCTCGGAGCGGGCGAGACTTTGCTTTTGACTTACCGCTTCTTTTTTTTTTTAAAATCGCCAGTTCAACTGGGGGCCTCTCACCATTCGTACAGTTTTTAAATAGTTTTACTTTTATAGCTAGAATCACTTCAGAATTGCATACCGCAGGTGCCCATCGTTGGAGAAGCATCTAAAATAGCTTTCAGCCAGGACTGCTTCGACAGTACCTCACAGCAGTTGCGTTTATTTCTTCCTCGGCAAAAAAAAAAAACATCGGTTCTCCGTCGAATTTAAAAAAAGTTACCTTCTTCACAGCAGCTTCATTTATGGATCCAGTCATCTCCAGAGCTTTGTAGAAGCAGCGAAAAATTGCTTGAGCCCAGTAGCCTCATAGATGTCTCCCACATGATCACAATCAGCACCAAACACATATTTTATTGTTGAACTAATATAATATTGGTATAAAGTACATCAAACAATATTATTTCTATTTTTTTTATTATTATTGATGGGAAAAGTGGAATTTTTTGGGAAAATTTTTTTTTTTTAAAGTAATTGTAGAGGGCCTAAATATTATTCAATTTTCTCAATCAAAAAATGAGGGGGTTCCCAGCCAGCAACGAGTTAAAAAAATAAAACGGTAATGCACTATTCTGCGGTAGAAGATTAGATTTTTCCGCGCGCGTCCAAACAATTCGGGAACGAGAGGGTTAAGGGTGGCCGCACATAGCAACACGCACTGCCTGTAGATCCGGACATTAATTTATTTCCCGCCAATACCCCACCATTTGATAATACGCGAGCAGAAACAATCGCGCTGTAGTAGCAGAAGTATACTTTGCGAAGTTGTGGTGTTTTAGTTTAGCTTCTTGTTGTCTCATATCCGTTTACAGCAACTCTCCATACGTCGTCTGAGCTCACGCAGCAAGGTGCACCAGGCTGCCTCTCCTCCTGTAGCCTTTCTCCGGACTCTGCGCACCTGAACTCAAGGGATGGATATACCAGGCTCGATTTCTTCGGAGCGAAGACTTCCCAAGCTGCACAGATCTAATACCTTCACCTATGTCTATCTCCAATAAACTGCTCTCTCTTCTGACTCTCTTGTTATTGTTGTATTGATGTTTGTTTACTCTTGATATAGACGGGCTCTTTTTAGAACCAATACAAACTAATTTTTAAAAAATTGCTCGCGTACTCGTAGTACGAGATATGGGGGTGGGGCTATTTCTTAAGAATTGCGAGTGGAATAGAAGTATCCAATTTTGAATCAGTTTTTCTTGGAATCAAATAATGAGAACGACTATATTTTTTGCACACGTGTAGAACACAAAAAAAAGAAGGGCACCACAATTTGAATTTTTCAAAATCTTATAAAAGGAAAAAAATGTAAATATATCATAAAGTAATATTGAAATGGAAAAAAACTCGTTGTCTTGCCCTAGAGTATCGTCTTGGCTAGCGGCGTATAAAATTCTGGAGCTCCAACTTGCCGCACCGCTCCAAAAAGTTGTTTCAAAGTTTTACATCGGGGCCATGATATTTCCTTCAGATTCACTCCAAAGTCGGTGTGCAGTATCTTCGGCAGGTACTTTATCCTTCTAGTATAGTAGAGTAGCCCTGCAAATAAAGAAAGTAGCAGTATCGTGCTTAGCAACCAACCGGTAAAAATTGCGTGGGCGGTGTGCGGCCACCCTTAATGCACACGTGTTATGATTACCTGCATTTACATTATTCACTTGTCGGACAGTCCGACTTTCACCAACCATATACACATACTCTTAATTATTATTTTCAAACTGGCTCTTTTTAGAGCCACCACAATGCAAAAGATTTCACTTTTGGTTTTTGTTTTGTTTTTTCGTGCTTTAATTACATGCTAGTTATAAATGCGTTGGGACTATCCAACTTCCACTTAATGCACACATTATTATGATTATCTGCATTTACATTATTCACGCATCGGACAGTCCGACTTCACCAAACATACACATACTCTTAAATATTATTTTAAAACCGGCTATTTTTAGAGCCACCACATAGCAAAAGATTTCACTTAGCAATTAAATCTCAGTCCACTTTGTTCTTCAAATTAGGCTTGCTGGAGGCCTCCATCAATGCCCAATCCACCTGCAACAACGAAGAAGCCCACAGTACACAGAAAACAAAAAATAAATACATAGCAAAACAGGTCAATTAGCGGTAACGCGCCTTAACCTCCAGTGGCAGGGCACCCTTAATACGAAAAAAAGGTTAGCAACCGGGGATATTCTGAAGCGGTCGAAAGAATTTTTTTTTCAGTCTTAGCTCCCAAGTTACTGCGCAACATTACAGAGCCATTTTAATATCTGTATTAATTTATTTATTTATAATAATATTTTTCGATAGTTTTGCTCACGCGTTATTAACCCTTTCGTTCCGGATCCCGCTTTAAAGCGGGGTGAGACTGGTTGGCTTCTCCGAATTTTTAAAAATAGTTACTTTATAGCTAGAACCTTCAGATTGCATACACAGGTGCCCAATGCATTGGAGAAGCATCTAAAATAGCTTTCAGCCAGGACTGCTTCGACAGTACCTCACAGTAGTTGCGTTTATTTCTTCCTCGGCAAAAAAACAACAACATTGGTTCTCCGTCGAATTTTAAAAAAAGTTACCTTCTTCACAGGAGCTTCATTTATGGATCAAGTCATCTCCAGAGCTTTGTAGAAGCAGCGAAAAATTGCTTGAGCTCAGTAGCCTTCCATAACACATTGAAACAACCGCTTCTTTGCCGACCAAGACTTTGCGGTTTGACTTACTGTCTTCTCCATTTTTTATAAAATCGCCAGTTCAACTGGGGCCCTCCCTATTACGTACAGTCTTAGGTAATGCTTATTACATCATAGGAAAAAAGTGAGCGTGTCGTGTGACCCCGGTAACTATGCAAAAAAAAATTTTTTTCAAAGTCATTTTTTGGAAGATGGCGTCTACAAGTTACAATGCGGTGCAAGTTTTAGACTTGCTTGATGCTGACTTTAGCGACTCAGGATCAAGCGGAGAGAAGGGAGACGACATCTAGGGCTATAGGAGGCCCTGTATCAGGGTTGGTGGACCAGACCCCGTCAACTCTGATACTGAAAATGGGAGTCAAGAAGATGATGAGGTAAGCTTGTCTTTCTCTTGTCATTCTCTTGAAAAATAGCAAGCTTCTGTTGTGGAAAGGACTTATTTATAGCTATATTGAGATAGAGTAAGCTGTTTAGCTATAATATATATATATATATATTTCATTGAGTTTTGAGATTTGAAAGTGGCTTGTGGTTTTTTGAACAAATTCAAATTTTCAAAAAAATTAAAAAAAAGTTTTTACCACATATACTACTAGGACCAGATGTGACACGTAGAATTTCACGTGTGTGCTTGTACTGCTTTTCATTTTCAAATTACACTTTCTCAATGCAACGGTGATTGTTTATCTCATGGACAGTGTGGAGTATACATACCAAGGGTTCATACAGTGGGAGGCTAGCCCTGGGATCCCCACCTAGAATTTTGGGAGTTGAATAGAAATAACAGTTTGGAAGCATTTATTTTTGGTCTGATATTGTATCCCTATGTTCCTATCATTACTGAGCCGTTTAGAGCATAGGATCGAACACTGATCATCAGTGTGAAGTATAGACTCTTATGCAAGTGCATCAAAGTAG
>WLWD01001177.1_pt1 | contig 82474 bp, 34 predicted proteins | sample 6712731 | NCBI WGS metagenome assembly WLWD01 (sample SAMN12718690, study PRJNA576275) | sponge metagenome | isolation source: marine sponge | host: Mycale hentscheli | place: New Zealand: South Island, Marlborough, Capsize Point | collected 2014-11-01
CTAATTGCTGTCTAAAGAAGTAGCTAAACATGCAGGAGACTCTCACCGGTATATAGTTTCAACGTAAAACACCTGAATTCCAGCTCTCATTTACTTTTCAGTATGAAGCAAAAACTAACGTGGGAAGAAAAGAAATTATTTGCCCATGTGATTGCGACATGACGATAGGGGACATTACCTACAAAAATTTGAACCTACACGGAGCAGACAGCTTGTTAAATCATCATCCTGAGCAAGATCATACTTAAATCAACAGTTAATTGTCAGTAATCTCCAAAATCAGCTGACAGACAGACAAATAGATGGGACGACTACTATAACCCACTTGCGCATGCGCGCTGAGGGCTAATAATAACAATCTGGCCAACGGCACCAATATCATTGCATACTACAGAACCACTAGCCTCAGATGATACTTGATACTTTATAAATATATATCTCTGTTCTATATGCAACAGCACAGGCCACCCAACACTTTCATACTTGTTTCAACTCTAGTGTTATAAGGGCCCAAAGAGTGGGAGCTGGAGGACAACTTGAGGATGCTAGGGAAGGTCTAGTACAAAAGAATAGCCAAGTGAAGGGTGCATGGTAAGGTCATAAGGTAAGGGATAGCATCAGCAGATGAGCAGTGCAATGAGACTGTCACTAATAAAGCATGTATAGACTTGCCAGCAAAGTGTGAGCATCAACCAAGAATGGGTCAAAGCCATAGTCTAAAGAGACAGCCAAAGCAGCCAAGGGAACGCACCACTACAAGTTTACCCTAATAATGCCCACCCTGTAACAAGTAATAGGAGAATATCAGTAAGTCTTCAACTTTTTGGTTGGACATAAATCCAGTGTGGTAGACTCAATGCAGGTGAACCTAAGTCATGCCCCAAAACAAAAACAAACAAACAAACAAACAAAAAAACTCTGGAAAGATTTGTACCTAGACAATAAAAGAGGCAGGGCCACCAACATTATCACTATTAGGGATGAGGCCTGGTTATGTTCACACCCGTTATCAACTTACTTCATGACACTTGCTTCGCCAACATCTTGTATTGACTAGCCTTGATACATCAGCAGTATGTTGCTACCTGCAAAATAAGCCAATGGGAAATGCCATCACTACTGGACAAGATAATACAGTTGAGGTCCTGCTGTATAAAAATTACATGGATATAATAGCTATATGATTCCATTCAATTTTTATAGTTGTGCCGCCATTCCATTTAGCTACTCTAGTCTAGCTATTAGGTAGTTGGGCGGAGCCCGACCTCTGCTGAAGGGAGAGGTCGGGTAACAAGCCTATATCCGGGTTTGTTCCTGCTGAGTCAGCTAATCATGACGTCATGAGCCGATTGTGTGGGATTTACGATTTGTGGCCATTCTTTTCACCCACGCACATTTCTTGCTCCTTTTGCTCCTTGTGTGTACGTATATTTCTGCGTAGGCGTATTCCTGTCCGCCCACCCATTCCCTTAGCATTTAACCACACTGCAATCTGATTGGACTGCAACGTACGTTGCAGCAGGGAACAAACCCGGGTATAGGCTTGTTACCCGACCTCTCCCTTCAGCCGAGGTCGGGCTCCGCCCAACTAGCTATTAGGTGAGCGAATTTTTAAATTCACTGATATTATTACGAGTAAGTGACAAGTAGTACCCTTTAGACACTTGCTAACTAATGATAGGATTAGATGGAGGGACAAACATACAAGCCTAATGCAGCTGTCTTGTGAAACCACTGAAGATGACTCTAAGATATATATGTCAAGTTTACATAGCAAACAACCGGTTTCCATTTTTTGTCAGACTTACATACTAGCAAACTCAAACAGGCACCTTGTACACACTATTTGTCTCAAACTACTTAAGAAACTAGTGTACAGAATTATTAGACAGTCCTCCTCTCCCACATCACTAGAGTATTACTAGATTGGCATTACTATTTTTTAAGGGGCAAAGCTTTTAACTTACTCTTGAAAGCTGAGTGTGATACTTTCATTTAACCGAACCGCCATAATGAAAAGTTAGTCTCATGTACCGATTCACTTTACCAAACGCTAATCGAGTGTAGAGGTTCCAGGTTGGTAAAGGGTCTCGCCCTCCCCTCGCTTTATTATCTAGCTTTTTTGCGTTGAGCCACGGGGCGGTTACGGGGCTACTAGCTAGATTACTGAACTCAGTCTTGGTAGCAACCGTGACAGAACAGTGAGTAAAGCCTACACAAACCAAAAGCGGTTGATTTAAATTTACAGCTTCTTACCCAATGCACGGATTCCTTGTGTCTTACAACTAATATATAGTTTGTTTCGAGTTCATATTCAAGGGTTTTTGTACGCACCTGTGCTAATCAATTAATTGGGTAAAGGGATTTACAACTACTTAACGGCTTCTCAAAGTGGTTTGGTAAAGCGTCACCTTTTCAATTACTATGGTAAGTTGATTTGTGCAAAGACAAATGCTGTTTTTACTTTCTTGAATTGCGTTGACACTTTTACCATATTAAGATGTAAGCTGCAATCTCAGGTTTTATTTAATTGTTTTTTAAAGCCAAGACTATCCCTGGCAGATGAAACCAATGAGACTCAGGTTAATGTTAATGTCATAATATAATTTTAATAATTATTAGAAATAACCACATATACATATTTAGCTGTCTTGTTCTCAAACTTAGCTATCAAGCATGCCTTGAAATTCTTCATTAGAACTTTAAGCTCTTCAGCTTCCTCGTTGTTAGTGCTGTGAATAAAAACATTAAAATTTAGTAAAGCTAGCCACTATGAATATAGCTTGCACAATGACGCATAAAGTGTGCTTTATAGAATCTTGCCCACTAAATTGTGAACCACATAAGACCAGCATAATGATATGCACATTAATTGTAAACATTCTATAACTTTTTTCTCAATGAATCCACAGCAATTCGTAAAAATGAAGATTGGCTATGTATATAGCTATATTCTATATCTAGAGTACTATACCCTACGACTATAGAAATAAAAAAAACAACTCACCACCAGAAGAGTAGTCGTTTCTAAAAAGTGCTCCAAGAGAATTCAAATTCTTCTCACTTGCTATTAAACAATAGCGAACTATACTAAACAATAGCGAAACCTTACCCATTGTCATTCGGTAAGGGGTTTTCCAGCCAAACGGCGATGTCATGGTGACACTGTACCACTTTCGCAGCAACCATTGGTACGGGTCGCAAATAAAATTAATTCATCTATTGTATTGCTGTATTTATTTATTTATTCAATCATTGATTATTTCATGTTTTATTGTTATGATAAATGAAAAGATGACAAGTTTTCTCACCACTAATCTAGACAATAAAGACAATGAAAAGCAATTGAGTAAAATATCTAAAAGTGAATAAATAAAAAAATCCAAGCAATTATTGTTTGCTGGTGTAGTTAAAAATTGCCACTGCCTTCTTCCCTGCACTTCTACAGAAAGCCTCTGGAAGAGATGGCTGGTGAAATTTTTATCACCTGATTCGTGTGTCAGGCAATTTTCCCACTCTAAAAAAAAGGCAGCGAGTTGAGGCCAACAAGCCACTGAAATAGATAAATAAGTTAATGATTTTAATTAATTTATTTCATTTCATATAATAAAGAATCAATTATTCATTTTAATATAAATATATATATAAACAAGTAAATGAATACAAATAACAATAAATAAATAAAATTTCCAGCCCTTTGCTAGACATCTTTTGAGTGTGATTATTAATTATATTTCTCCGTTATTAACTATTTAATTAATTTAATTAATTTTTGATTTAAATACTTTTCACTTGTAATTTTCATTATTCATCAACAACGTAAAATAATAACTAAATTAATTAAATAACAATAAATAAATAAATTTCCAGCCCTGTGCTATGTAGATATCTCTTGAGTGCGATTATACATTTTACTTCTCCTATTTAATTAATTTTTGATTTAAATATTTTTCACTCATAATTTTCATTATTTCATCGACAATGTAAAATAATAACTAAAATTAATTAATTAATGAAATATACAAATGAATAAATAAATTGAGTATATAAATAAATAAATAAATATAAATAGATAAAGAAATAAATAAAATAAATACACATACATAAATAAATAAAGAAATAAAGAAATAATTAAAATAAATACACACATAAAATAAATAAATAAATAACTAAATAAATATGAATGAACTAATCAATAAATAAATAAACAAAGATAAACAAGTAAGTAAATAAAGAAATAAAGAAAGGAAGCAATAAAATAACAAATGAATAAACAAATAAACAAATAAAAAATAAACTGTTATTGTTATTATTATTATTACTATTATTATTATTACTATAATTATTATTATTATTACTATAATTATTATTATTACTATAATTATTATTATTACTATAATTATTATTATTATTACTATTATTATTATTATTACTATTCTTATTACTATTACTATTATTAATATTATTATTATTACTATTATTATTATTATTACTATTCTTATTATTGTTATTACTATTATTAATATTATTATTATTAATATTATTATTATTAATTATTATTACTATTATTATTACTATTACTATTACTAGTATTGCTATTATATTATTATTATGATTAGTTAGCTTATTGAACAAAATAAATCAATCAATCAATAAATAAGTAAATAAATAAATAAATACGTAAATAAATAAGTAAATTAATTAATTAATTAATGAATACCTATGTGAATAAACAAATAAATAAATAGATAATAAATAATTATATGAACATAGATAAATAAATAACTAAATAAATAAAAATAAATAAATGAATAAATAAATAAATAAATAAATAAATATTTATTATTGTTGTAATTGTACAAATTAACAGTCAAATGTTTAATGCTAACTAAGTTTTTATTGTTGTTAACTAATACTTATTTGGAAATTATAATAAAAAACTTGATTTTGTCAATTAAATACTGTAATAAATAAATAAATAAATAATAAATAAATAAATGTATAAATAAGTAAAATGTTCATAAATAAAACATAAACATGTAAAATAAATAATTAATGAATAAATAAACTGACTTTGTAATCGAATAAGAAAGAATTAATACTGAGTTGGTCCACAAACAGTTTTCAAATTTGGGTACAAGAAGTTTGCAAATAGTTCACAGTTCAGTTCATGAACACTTTGTTAACTACCATGTGTACTCCTACTCAAAAAGTTTACAAGTAGTTTGCAAGACTGTCATTGTGAACCAATTGTGTATATATTGGCAACCACTTGTAAACCTCAAACATTTGTTAACTTAGTGGAAACTACAAGTTCACAATTTGTAAACTACCCTTGTAAACTCGGGCTTTTGGCCCTGTGTGTGCATTCACACAAGGCGGAAAGTATAAAGAACAAGCCATGCATTGATGGTGGCCATTCACACCACCAGTTTGGTGTGAATTTGGTGGATTTTCACGCAATAAATTTACAATGGCAAGACTACAATTGATTATACTAATGAATGAATATAAAATAAACTTTTTAAATAAATACTTACACAAAATAAAAATAGCCTTACACTCAATCAGTTTAAAAAAAAAACTTTTCATTCAAGTTTGGAAATTTTGTCTTGTTCAATCTCATTTTAAATCTGAATTATAGTTAAAAGCTGCTTAATTTGTCCAATGAAGCAGTTAATTACAGAATATTAAGGGTGATTGTTTGAAACTAATATTAATAAAAATGGTAGATTTACTTCTGTCAGTGTCCCTACTGGATATTGCAAATGTTTGGACCTATGCTTGCACCTTTTACTGAACAAACTTCTGCAGCTCATCCAGATTGCAGTCTTATATTAAAAAGGTTGCATAATTATATGGATTGAATGGAAATAATAGCAAACAAATATTTTTTCATGTCAGTTCCTTTTGAGTATAAGGAGCTACATGTTAAAAGGCATGTCAAAATTCTCTTTCTTAACACAGACCTTTTCATGTCAGTTCCTTTTGAGTATAAGGAGCTACATGTTAATAGGCATGTCAAAATTCTCTTTCTTAACACAGACCTCAGGAAGGAGTTCAAAATGTAATGCGGTAAATAGAGCCACAGATTTAGCATAGTATAAGTGGGGAAAGCAGCTCTTTCCCATAGGTTCCAACTGTCCAGTTCAAAAGACAGTCCTTAATTTTGGACCGTGTCCAAGAGTTTGGTGCTACTCTATTATTAGTCCCTGAAGTTTCTTATGCAATATGTATACTTTTAAAAAACCTCTATGCTATAATAGCATGTTGACAGTTGTTGTGTTTATAAATACTCTCTTGGGCATGTACAAGGTCAGATGCCACAATAAAGTTATTTATAACTATAAGTTCAGAGCTGTGCATGAACATTGATCTTATACTGGCTATATAGCAAACTGCTAACCTAAGAATGCAGGCAACCTCGAGCGAATATTACTTCTTTCAATTAATAGCTACTCACATTTTGCAAAAAAGAATCAATTACACTTCATAATATGAAATAAGATCCAATTAATATAGTATTGAGGGTGTCGCTATGATATTTATGGAATTGGCAAGTTTACACAAAAAATGATTCTAGTTACACATGAAGTGAACAAACTATTGCTACTATGCGAAGACTTTATTATCTAAAGTGAATTAGGTGGGTGACATTTCATAACTTCATTGCACTAATCCAGTTTAGCATTTTCCTCTTGCTTTACTATATTTACGTTTGAATTCATCGGCAGTGTCTTTACAGTTGCAGCTTCTGTTTTCAGTACCATTGTGTTTGGAATAATCTTGTAAAACAACATAAATGACATTGATAAAGACAATAATATGTAGTCTATTGATGTTAAGTCATGTTAGACTACAATTTAAATCATATCATCATTTTCTGTGTATATAACACAAGTAGTACTCGAAGGTAGTTCAGCTGCAGCAAAACATATTTGCATCAATTTATGGACAGTTAATTTACCTTATTGACTATGTCACCATCAGTTTTAACACACAACATATTAAATTATAAACACTATAAATGTGAATGAAAAACATATATATAGTACTTATTACAAGAGTCAGAGTGTAATATAAAGAAATATGTCACAAGCAGGCTAATTTATTTTCACGAGCCAGAAGTGAGTGAAAAGAAAGCCTGAGAGTGAAATATCTAGCCATATCACTCTGCAGACTGTAATAAATGGTTTATTCCATGCTAGATATCTTCACTGAAGTAGTTTGTTGGTAATTCTTGGTGTAAAGTTGGCCATAAAACTCTCTAGGGGCTCCCCACATACCCAGCTGATATTGTAGCAGCTGCTCTAACCTGGTTGGGTAGGATCTACTAGAGTAGAGTAGCTGTAAAAACCCTGAAAACTGGTAAGGTAGGGATGATTGCTATAACAACTAGAGTAATGAGCTTGAACAATACAGCCATGACAAAACACTGTGTGATAACATAACTTATCTCACGGGTCACATACCTAAAACATTGTGAAGAAATCTAGTGTGGAATAAATATGTATATATAATACTTATTACATGAGTCATAGTGTGATGTGGCAAAATATTTCACAAGCAGGCTAATTAAATTTTATGAGCCAGAGGCGAGTGAAAATAAAGCATAAGAGTGAAATATCTAGCCATATCACTGAATAATGTATAAAATCTTAGCAAGAACTACAACCATCTAGCACAGAAAAATTTGAGAATATCCCACCTAAACAATTAGACAGACTTCTCAGTCATTCTATTGTAAGGTTCGGAGTGCAAGTGGTAGTCTGAACCAAGCACTCTTACTTCCATTCAAAGAAGTTCTTGAAGTCAAGAAAATTAAGTGCAGTTACTCTTACCGTTTGTTTTGCTTTGGAATTCAACTTTTCTTCGAACCAAGTCTTAATGTCATCTCGAACAGGTTTCACAAACACCACTAACACTAGGAACATAAGGAATCCTTGAAAGGCTACAGCAATTGTGTAGATGTAAGCCAATGGAGCCAACTCTTCTCTAGCAACAATCACCACGCCAACTATCCATGTTAATCCCATGATCACTGCCAGAGACAGGACAGATTTCAACCAATTGAAAAAATGATGGTCCTCATTTTTAGTCAATCTTTTATTTGCTTGTTTCCACATAATTACAGATGCCATAACAAGGAATAACATATTAATAGCAAGGACAATGATGACAGGAGCTATGAAGAACCACTGAAAGTGAGATCTCAAGAAACATCTACAGAATAAATACATTAAACTATAGTAAATAAACAATGCAGTGTGATTTAATAGTGATAATTGATTAATAATTCAGTCGATATCAGTAATAATAAAATATGCGTCAGTAACAACAACAATCATGTGTGTATTCATTCATTAGCTGAACTGGAATGGTAAAGAGTCATTGTAAACTGAATTGATAAAGTGTTATTGTGTGAACTGAATTGGTAAAGCATCATCATATTCATCATATTCAGTACAAGGCGATTAACAATGACTATTGAGCTAAAAGCATGTAAAATTGGAGAGGTAATGACTCCATGTTGATAAAGCATTGAATAGGTAAGTCAGTAATTTAACGAAGTCTATGTCCACAATCATGTACTGAAGAGAGAAGGAACAGGAAGATAGAGAGCAGGAAAGAGAAACTGATGTAACTAAACCATTGGAGGTGGTAATAAAATACCTCATGCTATTGTATTCCTAATTTGCAAAAGATAGTAGCTACACAAGTGCCTCTCAGACTTGCTTGTAGTAAATAATTTTGGCAGTATTTTTCAGCATATGGTGCTATATTTTTTGAAGACTTTGACAAGAAGTTAAACATTTACCACTTCTATACTTTATAACATCTACATATTAATACGCTTGTGTGTGGGTAACGACGACCACTGAAGGTGTGTGCATTCATGAATAATTCACGAGCATAAAAAGTTGGGTATAGGCATAGTCGTCCTATGAATAAGTAAAGCGTCATCACATTCAGTTGAAAGTGATTAATTGCAACAAAAAAGTAGTCCGGTGTAGCCAGACCCTTCAAACCGCTACGCTGGGAATTGTTCTGGGGATATGGCCATACCAAATTTGTTCTGCTGCACATTATATTGCGGCGGTCAATTATCGTTAGCAAATCACGGGAATAGCCTGGACGCAGAGCCATGCTGAAGAAGACACTGCCCTCCTCAACCACAGATAGAAATTCCTGCACATGCCAGCAACCTTTTCTATGCTAGGTTTAGCAATCATGGCTAATTTGTGGTAGAAATTCAGGTACAAAGGGGGTGGGACACTCACCACTTCCACATTCCTCCAGAACAAATTTGGTATGGCCATGTCCCCAGACCCTCTGCATTCTTTGCACGCTACAGGGGTCTGGCTCTGACAGACTAACTAAAAAGCTGGTGTAATTGGCAAGCGAGTGCAGCGAGGGAGACACTTACAAAGGTAGCACACTTGAAAATTGGGGATGTTTGCAAGGGAAATACTATTTGGGGTGGATAATGCAAAATTGGGTGTATGATATATGTATGTAATGATGGTACATATGCCCCTTAAACCCGCATGCGGGTTTCCTTATTTTCTCCTAAAAGACGACTTTTTAGGATTGACCACCATTTCCTCTGGCACTGCAGCATTCAGCAACTCTTACTTATCCTTAGGCTCCACATTGTGTTATAGCTCCTGCGAAATGTTTTTTTTTTCAAGTCACAAAATGTCACCACAACTGGATACTATGGTATTGAAAACCCTTTACCAGATGAAAATTTTAAAATATTGCCATTTCTGGAAGGGGGGGGGTGGAGGGGGATGCTATACTAAGTGCCGCTTATTAGTTGTCAAGAACCACTGGTAGTCAGAAGCCTAAATACTAAGGAAGGTAGCATTATTTGGGGGAAGCTGAGGTATGTAAGCAATTCCATATTTGTTAGCTAAAACTATACAAATAACTCTGGCTGTATTTTTGTACTGAGAGGTTGTCAAGAGTTACTGGTAACTCAGATAGTCCGAATAACTTAAAGTTGATGCTACAAAATCTACCACTGTTCAGAAAAGTTGAAGTAAGAAAGTAGCTAATTCTATATTTGGTGAGTGAGTGGAGCAAGTGAGACACTCTCAGGGGTAACACAATTGAAAATCGGGGATATTTGTTTGTTTTTATATATATGTGTGGACTTACGCATGTCATTTTGTACATTGGCCCTCACATATTTTTGGTGTTAGCTCTGTATTCCACCCCATTCCAAACTGCACTAAACAGAATCCTTTGCACCCGCAAAAAAAAAATTCAAAGTGGTAAACAATTGAATTTCTAGAACGATACAGGTAATGAACGATAACCGAGGATTCTGTTCAGTGAAGTTTGGGACGGGGTTGAACACCAAGATAGTTTAGAAAAAAGAGAGCAGGAGAGTGAAACTTATATAACCTTGACCAATGGTGGAGGAGAATGATAACTAAGGAAGATAACTTATGCTACAGCATTCATACTTTGCAATATCTCAAGTGCCACTTGTTACAAGGTACTTGCTAGTTAGGTCATAATGTACTTGCATTTTTGATAGACTAAATTATCAATTGAGGAATTATATTGACCTTCTTGTAATGTGGAAAATTTCTTAGAATGTGGAAAATGTATCTTAAATATCTTCTGAATAATTGTGCATATTTTTTAGACTTTTTTTAATTAAAATTTAGTATATAGCCTCATTATACGTTGATGAATTTAATTTATACCATAGTTGGTATGATCAAAAATGTTATTCCCTGGTGAATTTCCCACTGTGTTGTATATTTCCACCTGTTGCGTGCACTTGTACTGGGACAATTACCAGCATCAGAAGTATTACTAGATAATCACCCTCTCTCTGGGGTTCTTCCCTCATGATTGGGACTGTCAGCGACAATGTCACAATTGCAGAGCTTGGGAGAGCATGAGACCTGCGCACTATAAACATACTCTCCTGAAGCACTGTAAATTGTTTAAAGTGAAGCAATATTTCAACCTTTTCAAATCCAAGCAGAACCCAAAACAACTAGGTAAAATTGTTATCCATAGGCATGGCTTGCTGGGCGTTACCAGTTAAAGTAGTAAGAATCATCTAATTCACTTATAAATACCAGGACTGCAAGTAGCATAGCAAATGAATGCCAATTTAGGAGGAGCAGTGGTGTTCATTTAAAGAATATGTCGTACTATGTTTAAAAGGAACTTTGATTAAAATGAAAACAATCACTTTATCTGGCTGAACTGGCATGCACAGGTAACAATCACAATATAGAAGCATATAGCTTAATATAAAAAAAATTCAGACCAAAACATTTTTCAATTGTGATATAAGTGAGTTATTATTAAGAAATAGCCACTTCTTTTGGGTTGATTCTATATTGGTATTAAGCTAATATAGCGTGTACACTACATATTTAAAATAATGTGTAAAAATATGTCAGAACTTACGCCTGTTTGTATCCGTAGTAATCTGCTCCTGGTAGACTGAATCCCAGAGGTAGAGTAATCACTGCCATGTATAGTAGAGGAATACCGTACGAAATAACAGTGAAGAAAATCACATACTGTCTTGTTTGAGTTACAAACACTTTAACCAAAACCAAATATAGAAAGACTCATTCCATCAACATCCACATGAAGGAAACCATGAAGAAGTAGTGAAGAAGAATTGCTATGAGTTTGCAGTGAAGTGGTATGTGAGTATTATCAGAGTCAGTCTTATCGATGCCGACAATAAATATAATCTGTGCGATTGCAAGAGTAATACATAGGTGAATGTGGATGTAGCTCCTCAAGTTTCTAAGTGACCTTTAATACACATATTACAATGAATTGAACTCAATATGCATGCTTTTCATGCTGATAGAACTAACTTCAATGATGCAAATATGATCACAATAGCAGACATGGAAATAAAGGATATTGTCACTCCAATAATGCCAACGTAGGAGAGAGAAAGCTCTATTTGTTTTTGAAATTTAGGAGCATTGGGGCTGAGCAGTATTGCAAAATGAGTAAGGTGATTGCATTCACAAAATGTTTTCATATAGTTTGAAAGTTTAGAATTTTTTTCACAGCCCTGTGTTGACCAATGGCCAGAGTAGAGCACCGATCTAAACAAATAATGAACACAAGGAAACATATGCACATAATACTTTCCACTTCTTGTCAATCAAGTAACTCTGAAATTGAAGCTATAAATAATGCTTAATTAAACAGTATTTATATAATATTGATTATTATTAATGTTACTTACCTGAAGTGTTTTGGAATATCTAGAAATACACAGTCTGTGGTTTGTCCGGAAGAAATCAATTTATTCTGTGTAAATATTGTATCAATGTTATATAGGAAATGCATAGGCTACAATATGTGTTTATGTATTATATTAAATAATTATTGTTTCTTCTACAAGTTGCATTGTTTTTTGTAAGTACATTGTTTTTTTATTGCTATAATACTTCCTCAGAACAGCAAGCATCCGCATTTTCTGATGTCTGTGACTTTTTAATTTTGTAGAGTACATTTACTGATGTATGATAACAAATGTTAGTTACATTGATGACTTCTGTCAGCCACCAGGTTTCACAACACTACTATTGCAAAACAAAATGAACTTACCATTAGTTCATTTGAATGTTCAAAAGTAATTTTAACAGGAGATGAAAGAAAGAAGTTGTCAGTTTGGCATGTAGAAGATCCACACTTTATAGATGTGCCTATCACATCTGAAACCAATTCATAGGTGTTTCTGTATGGACATGGATAATAAATATAATATATATATGTATAATATACTATGATTCAATAATGGCACATGCAAGACTGAATAATTTGCTTTCAGTATAATAATTATAGCAGTATAACAGTAAAGCTTAATTCGTCTGTAACGTGATAATAACTATCGGACATAATATTTAACTAAGAAATCAAACAGTACTCCGCTAGCTTTTTGATGCACAACTATATGATTGATGTCTGGATTGGTTTATTGAAAATGAAAAAAAGCAAATAGTGCTAAGTATTTTGAAACAAAACATGGATATATTTAAGAATTTAAAAAAATATATGACTTCTAAAAAAGTTATGGATCAAGAATGACAAAATTCAAACTAAAACGAAGTCCCATGTGTCTGACAATTATCAGAATATTTGACTTGACAAATGGCAAGTTCTGAAGTTTTAAAATCAACTATGGACTTTTTGAAGTTGCCAAATGGCAAGGCAGTGATTTAAAGGTGAGAACCACCATTTTCAATTTGGGAAAGTTTTGTAATGTTCATCTTTTGAATTAACACTGTGGCTTTAAAATTCTCTGTTTCAATATTTTTTAAAGTGACCCTAATTTTTTTTTGAATATTTATGAAGTGTTTTTTTTTTTTACAACTCTATTTGCATGATTGAAATGCAGGCTGTGCTACTATACATAACCTAATGGTACCATATTGAAGTGTGAAAGTTGTGGATACTGTAGACACATTTTGAAATAAAGGTGTATAAGCAGAAACCATAGGCCCTTACAAAGTGTTCCTCATTTTGCAATGCATTTTTCTGGCTTTGTTTTTTTACTACTTAGATAACTTACGTTGTACTACTATTTTCTGATGTATTTGAAAAGAAGTAAGTGACATTTCTAAGAGCTGTAGATATTACAGTTACACTTCCATTGTTCTCATATTCCTTGAATTTATCCAATGGAATAGCAATAGTCGCATGAGGTGCAGGCCAATCCAGAACACTGGTGTTCAGTGATGTTAAAAATCCTTGAGTTGAGCTAGTTGTCTTCTTCTGCACTACTATTGCTATATATACATAACATCTCTCTGTGATTAAGCCTTCAAATACTTCACTAGTAACATGCACGAGGACAAAAGAACCCTCTTTAATGGTTCACACATATCCCACAGATGTATCTACATATTTATACATATGTATACTTGTACATAATAGCTATTAGTCTCCTGATCAAGAATTTAGTGGTGAATGAGGCCTAAAATTTTGTTAATGGTGGAGTAGTTGTAAATTCGTCCCTTATTATTATTAGAAAGATAAGAAAAAGGAGTAGCTAATAGCTTAAATCCCTTATTATTATTAGTTATTCTAGAAAGATAAGAAAAAGGAGTAGCTAATAGCTAAATCCCTTATTATTATTAGTTATTCTAGAAAGATAAGAAAAAGGAGTAGCTAATAGCTAAATCTATTTCAATTTCAATTTGGATCAATCTATTGTGATATCTGTATCACCTTACTAGCATTATTTGATACTATAGTAATAGGCTCTGAGAATGAAGTAGCCATCTTGTCCAGTGACTTCACAATTGTAGTTCCTACAATTGTTTCTGTGTTCTAAATCAAATGAGTTGAGCAAGATATAGTTGTTTACGGCTACAATAACTATATATGGATCTTGCACTCTACACTAATGTAGCTAGTAGTAAAGCTGAACAAACATTACTGAATGTGGAAAAGTACTAGTAAATTTGTATGACGTGTTTATTTGTCTGAATCCCTTTGTGATTATTTTACATGAAATTAGTAATAGCATTTCTTAGTGAAACTTCAAACTGGAGCAAGCAATACACCCACCAACTTTGACAATGTCTACTCAAGTCAGTAGTATGTAATTATATGGCCCTATTTTCAGTATTATTATTATACTATCATTAGCGGATAATAATTCTTGTAAATCTAGTAATAAGATTATAATACAAATTATGTTTATTTTTGCTATGCTGGTAATGTCATTGATTATACTTATTGATAATCATGGAATTTCTATAAAAACTAACAGGATTTATCCAGAAGCTATTGACAAAGTGTAAATGCTGGTAGCTATCTTCATGATAATAGCAGATAATTTCTTTCTATTATTTGGGGAATTTTTATTCTTCCAATAAATTGCTTCACAAAATTTTAGGCTTGATCTTCATGACAATGAATTTTTCTTTTGTATAGTTTCAAAAGTTTATAAAAAAGAGAGAATGCACTTAATAGAAGGTGTGGAGGGTATTATACTTACAGATATTCTTGTTGTTTTTACAGTGAAATCCACTATTGTTAACACAATCTAAAATGCAATTAATAATAAGTTAATCTTTATATTAAATAAGGCTAATAGGATAAAAAACCTGTGCCCGATTGTAGATATCTCTTGTAGAAGTCTGTGTTTCTATAGACAATTCAGTGATGGCAGAAACTATTTTAGAGAGGAGATAAACTACGGCAGTTGATGTTATATTTGAAGAACGAGCCATAGATAATAATTTTAGACTTTGAACTGGTTTTGAATTCTACACACACACACACACACACACACACACACACACACACATGCACACACACACTAACATACACACACAGACTCAAACACAATATATATATATTTAGAATACATAAAGTAAAGTGTTCCATTAATATCTTACTATTAAATTTATAATAAGCAGCAATTCTTCATCATCGGATATCTAAAAAGTTGAAAAAATAATTGTTTCTAATTGATATCTAATTTTATTCTTACTATTTTGAGAGCACTATTTTCTGCTTCAGAAATGACACTCAAAACTGAACATGTAAAAGTTTGTTCATTGCCTCGAGTTTCTTGTGTCTTTGAAATGTCACTCATACAATAATTCTTAGCATCATCAGAATCACTACTTAAAGAAATGTTGTTAGTTATGACCGAACGATATACTGTAATTTGGTAATTTGATAAGACACTTCTTTCCATTGATCCAAATACTAATGCAGTATTGTTGTAATCACAAGCACATGAAATATCTGTAATTTCTCCATTTCTGATATTATTTGATGTCCATACTTGACGACTGGTGTACAAAAAATACAAAAGTGTAAAAATGATATATTAAAATGTGTATTAAAAAATTCTACAATTCCAAAAACTAGCACAGTATGGCATTCCCAACAATAACGAGTGAACATTGCTTGTAAGGTATAACCACAATAGCACATGAATTTGAAAAGGTGGTAGTGGGTGGGTCCTAATCACTTCAGGCATAAATAAGAACCAAGCTAGCCCCAATACACTTGTGTGTTTGGCTAAAACAGTATATTTGCATCTTGTTGGAATGGAGTCAAAATGTGGCTTGATGAAATATTTTAGTGCAGTGACAGTCATAAATCATTTCTACTTAGACAATCTCCAAAGTAGTCATAAAAAAATTCTACAACAATTTTTTATATACCTAGATAAATTAAATTAAATTTAGCTGGAACATATACTGATTTCAAACTAAAGGATAAAATTATGGAGTAAGATCTTAGCTAAGATGTGACGCTCAGTGTATCCACAAAATTTGTCACAGTTTCCTGGCTGTTCCACACCGAAGAAGAGCATGATTTTTTTTATAGCTGCTATTTTACTAATTTTTTTCGGCTCGTTGTGTAGAATTATCATTCAAAAATCCGATAATTACTATGGGTAGCTGCTTGAGTGGCTGTGTGGGAAGTATGCCAGCATACTGAAGTACATAAAGTTAGACTTACAGTTTATAATTTCACAACATTTGTATGCTAAGGATTATACTGGCACTTGATTTTCTCTATATGTCCCAAAATGTGTTACTAAATGAGTTCTCTGTCATGTTTATATGCTTATCTTCTAGTTATATTTTTGAAAGAACCAGATTCTATGCAACTACTTTCTTTAATTTCATTTTTTTTAATTTCAAGGCTATGTTTATGTCTTCTAGAGCACAGGTATCCCTGCACTAGGCAATAAAAATGAGTTCAAACAGAGTTATAACATGTAAATTGGGAGCACTGAAGAACATTTTATATTCAAGTATGTCTTGGGTCTGCAATATGTTCACTTACAAATGCTTACTATTAATTTTTTACCTTTTTGTAACATTTTCGAAAGAATCAGACACTATGCATTTACTTTTGTTGTTTTCTGTAAGTAAGGCTATGTTTATGTCATCTAGAGCCCACACATCTTTTAGTTCACGCAAATTTAGTATGAGCCGGGTAAATTGAAGCCAGCGAAACTGAACAGTGTCTGTCAATGTTATGTCACAAACTTCCAAGTTTATTGAAGTTGTTTTCTGCTGAATTTCCTGTTTCATAAATGTGTCGTATCCACGAATTCTATTCGGAACCTTTCCTCTAGATGTATTAGGATAAATATAAAGAAGAGGAATCCAATCCTTCTCTACAGATGTTCGTACTGAAAATTCCGCACCTTCATTTAAATGATCAAGTCTATCACATTTTTCGTTTTCCATTGATGTGAATATTCTAAACTGTATAAGACTGCATGGAGGAAGATTATACAATGATAAAAAGAACTAACTACAGTGTATTACAAACATTCAAAAAAATTGTAGAATCTAGAGTGGAAATGTCTTTGAGCATTATCCTATGAATACAAATACTCCTGTATTATTTAATACACACAGTCTAACACATAAACTAGACTATACACAGTTGAGTTCACTCATGTGTGGTGGGTTAGGGTAGTGTGTGCAAATGTGTAGTTTGATATTACTGTCATTAAACATAACTTACAGTCTAATTTGATTGATACAAGCAAAACTGTATCTAAACTTGTTGTTTTCAAAACTTTCCCAAGAATATGTGAAGTCAGTCGCTTTCTTCCATGTGACATGAAGACGTCTGGGTGTCTCTCTATGGTGATGACATCCAATTGTGTCATTGAGTCTTTATGTATACATAGAATAAGAAATTAAATTTTTTAAAACCCTGCAGTAGTATTATTATAATATTAACCAGATTTTTTAATTGTAGTGATTAACTAGTTTATTCATTTAGTGTCAGACACAATACTGTATTCATGAAATTAATTTATATATACCCATATCTAGGAAAATTAGCTGAAGGGATGAATGTTTAATGTCAGTTGTGTATCACATAGGCAAACTTTTAATAAACTACATGTCATATATAAGATATGTATAATTTATTGTATAATAATAGAAGCTGCCCCCAAAAAGCAGCATGGCTTTTATTAAGCTTAAATAGGGTATAAATAATAATACTTGATTTTTCATAGAGCCTGATTTTTAGCCAAGTTTCTTACCACTATGTATCAATTATTTATCATTAAAAAAATAAGAATAATATAAATAATTGGATAATTGTAATTTAGACTAACCAATTCGTCATAAAACCAGGCTATACTGACATGACATGAATGAATGCAGCTATGCTAGATTTCGGAGGCAGAAGTGTTTTTATAGACACAAAAACTATATAACATGGCACATGAATGCAAGATTACAGACTGAACACATCCTCTCGCCTATGAAACTGAAGTTAGTGGATAGGTTAGAAAAGTATGCATGCATATAGATTTGAGTGTGTTACTGTGCTGTTCCAAATAATTACTGCTGTTATTGTTATCATACAATAGGTAGAGTCTGGGTGTGGCCACAAAGCAACAACACTTTTTAGTGGCTCAATGTTGGGTATTTTAGATGAGATTTTCTTGCCTCTCCTGATTCAGTCTCATGGGTATTTTTCTATCACTTACTATTGATATCATTACAGTCAGTGGTGCATAAAGTGGGATTTCAGAGTAAGCATGATCTTTAAGTACTGAGTTAAAAATTACTGAAGTATTCAGTAACTGGGTGACAGGCTACCTCACTATGTAATACAGCACCTGTGTGGGCTACTTGTAATCTCACTTAAACAGTTACAGTACTAACAATTACTGTTCATTACTTACTTTGTACAATTTGCTTGAGAACAATTCCATTCAAAGAATACTTCAAAACAATAACAATATTTTCCGCCATGTTCTGGCTGGACAAAAGAGTAATCCACTCTTTCTACATCTGACAGGGAACAATTGCTAGGAGCAGGAACAGAGGAATTATAGTCTATCCAATAAGATTCAGTCAGATTGTATTTCTTTATTTCGTATGTCAGTCTGAGTCCTGTAGTAAGGAGAGCTGCATTACCGCCCACACATTTGCCCTGGAGTGTTGTGAATAATCCATCACTAATTCTCACTGGAACAGGACTACTCCATCGAATAGAAGGAATAGGAAAGGAGCAATTAGAATCTTCATGAGCCTTAACTCTGGCCAACAGGAATACTGCCACTGTAGAGATCAGTGGAATGCACACCATTCTCTTATTCTTTAGATAGAATACTTTCTGATGATTGAGACAGAATGAACAAATTGTTTGCTTATATAAAAATTTAGGACATTGAAGGAAGTGGTTGTAGGAAGCACACACACAAACTAGATGGATGTAATTTTGTGAGCACATTTGTCATTATATCCTGTAATTAAGTGCTTCAATGAACAAATCAATGAACCCAACTTTCCATTGTAAAGTAGCTTTGAATGCGATTGTGTCAGACTAAGATCATTTTTATACATTACACAACTGAAGATTTATGACAACTAATGAGTGTCTAACTATTATTATTAACTAGTGCAAGTTGAAAGAATTTAATTTACTAAATTTTGGTTGGGTTTTATTTAATTTGATTTTGCTTATATTTTTATTGTTACTCTTTCTAGCAACCTTGTATTATTCTCTCACTTTTGCAAAAATCTATACCTGTTTTATAGCTACAATTATATCATTGAAGCAGTTACAAGTGTCAAATTGATTGTTTATTTGATTAGACACACAAGCACCGAGTGAGGCTGTAGTATTACCCAGCATGAAGCCACAATATATTTTATAAGTGCTTGAAATCGTCATTAAATAAATATATAATAAATATTGAAAAATGAGAGAATTACTGTGTGTTTTACATTGTTACAATGTTATAATTATAAGTAACACTCTTTATGGCAGAGGACCCAAATTTGTGGATTCTTGAGCATCCCCTTGTCTACGCCCACGGATACATATTTTTGTCTTAGTCTAAGTAATAGGAAGCTACTGTTCTGCAGAACATTATAGACAATTACTAGAAAATACGTTTTTTATTGAATTACTAGAAAAGATTCTTACATGGTTGTGGTGCTAACTAACCTATTAATGAAAAATGTAGTACAATGGCTCCATAATTATTTCTTCTAAAAAGTTATGATTGGAAGCATGTAAACACACAGTGGATGGAATTTCATAAATTAAATGCTCCAATGGTAGCTGCTCTCCACAGAGAAAGCTACTTTTGTTTAATGAATGTTTAATGAACTAAAAAAGGAGTAGTTTTTTGATAAGTTCAGACGAAGGAATGAGCTAATCTTACTCAGGCTGGTACTCAGACATGATATGATACTGTCTGAAGAGCAGTGCACAAAATGTGAATGTCTCCTAACTGGTATATAGAAATATAAAGTAACAATAAATCAATGTTATTTGCTTGTGTTTTGATCAGCATTTTTCTAGTAACATAATGCTCACCTTATACCACTGGTGAGCGAGCCTTACAGGGGTAACACAATTAAAAATCGGGGATATGAGTTTGTTTATATATGTGTGGACGTACGTCACCCCGTTCAGGCACTTTTCTGTTCAAATGTGATTGAAAAACCTGGCACTTTTTTTATCACTTTTGAACCTAAAAGTGCCGATTAAAGCCACGCCTCTCTCCGACCTACTGCCTTTCCACCTACATAGCGAGCTCCTTTTTTGCGGTTGGGAAGCCTTAGTACAGAGCATGGTTGAATAGCTGCGATAGCGATCGAGCTGCCGACTTCGGAGGAAGGTTAGAAGTTAGGGAGAGGAGGAAAGCATTTAGGCCGCCCGTTTAAATGCTCTATTCAAAGGTGGATGGCCGGTGGGTGTTTCAGTGAAGCGTATGCATGTGTTCGAAGAAGCTGCTGATGATACTGCCTTAACTGTGCAACAAGTAGCAGTAAGTTACAAAGATGGCTTAGTATAGACTAGCTATATTATTTATTTGGTCTAGGATCATATGAAGAAGGAATAGTACAACATATAGCTAGAGCATACCAGAAACACTGGATCAGTGAAGATTTTTCAAGATACCTTTGACATCCAGGCAGAATTTTCAACAGGAATAGGCAAAATGAAATGCTTAGGTGAACTGATATTTAATAATGCAATTTAAGTTGTTGTGTTCATTGTTTTTGTTTTTATTTATTTATTTTTGTCTTTGCGCAAGAAGGGGCAGGGTGGTGTGATCCAGGGTGGTGTGATCCAGAGCTCCGCCAGAGTAGTTTGTATTACAGAGATTTATGGAATAGTCGGGTCATCAAACAATTTCCCCCTCAAAATAACAATATTCTGTCATCTTTTAAAAGTATTTGCATATAACTATGGTACAAATAGTTGAACCACATCGGCAACTTTTGGAATTATGGCTAGATAGTCGCCCTCTCCCTAGGGCTTCCTCCTCAGGATCAAGTTGGTTATCGGCGATAATTCCTCAAACACATGGTTCAACTATTACATACCGTAATATATAAATAATAACTAAACCATTGGTGTGAAGAATTATCGCTCCAGCCCAGAGAGGTGTTTATCTAGTGATAATTCTGAATTGCCGTGGTGTAACTATTTCATTCCATGGTTATAATTTCATACTGTCTAAATGACCAAATAATAGCAGGTTTTGACGGTAAAAATTTGTACAACATTAACAGTTGCTAGCAAGAACCCCACCACACAGTGGAAATTGACGTATTACAAAGTAAGAATGCAGTAGCATGAGTTTTTTTATTCATTGTTATCAACCTCTACCACTTTCCCTCTCTTGCTCTCTTTTTTCCCTGAACTATTTCGGGTTTTCTTATCTCCCTCCTTCCTTTCTTCAGCTCTTCTTCTTAAGTCATGGAGTCTCTTCTCCTCCTTTGTCTATCTCTCCTGCTTCTGAATCTCTCTGTCCTTCTATCATGATTGTGGACTTACACTTTGCGAACCTTTTGCTTCTCTATCATTCTTTCGCCTTCCTTTTTGAAATCTACGCCGCCTTCCCTCACGGATTCCACCCACTTTTAGTTAATGCAATTATATCGTCTTTTACTGAATGTTATTTAGCGTATTGATCTATGTATTAATATTAAAAATTTTAGAGAATTTAATATTATTAAATCCGAAATATAGCTGAGCTATCTCACTTACTATTATAGTGCTCTAGCACCACTAGTAATAATACTAGTGATGTGCTTGAGCATAAATGGCGAGCGAGCCTATAACTACGAAGAGATTGGTTTTAAATTCTAACACTCAAGCTACTAAAAGAAAAGTTCGAGTTTTAAATCACATGTATAGGGTAAAGGGGATTCAATGCCATAGTAACTAATTACCGCAACTATTTGAATTGAAAAAAAAAAGCAACAAACAACAAAACAAATCATGTTATTTAAACGTTTTCTTTGTTATATTCTTTAGTTAAGTAGTAGCTCTAACACACACTACTTTCACACAACTGGGTATACCTACTCAAGACTTATCTTCGTGGTTAGCCTAATGGCCAATGAATATTCAAGTAAATACTATTGCTTAGGCTTCCTGGAAAAGAATTCAAAACGGTAAACAATTCCATTTCTAGGATGATATGGTTAATGATCGATAAACCAGAGTATTCTGTTTAGTGAAGTTTGGGACGGGGTTGACCACCGAACTAACACAAAAATGCCAGGGTCAAAGTACAAAATGACATACGTACATCCAAACATTATAAGCAAATATCCCCGATTTTCAATTAGGTTACCCCTGATAGTGTCTTGCTCGCTTCGCTCACTTGCCAATTATACAAACAGCTTTGTCGCTAGCAGCTGTTTATTAAAATATCACTTTGGCATGCATATGTGAGTCTGTTTGTGTATATATGAGTGAACTTTCCCATGCAAACCTCAATTTTTGTATTGTTTCAATTGCTTCATCACAGCCAAAGTTCTCTGTAAATGTATTGTGTTGTGTTGTGGAACAAAGTCAATATTTTTAGTTATCATTCCACTATCATTCAACATTTATAATTATCTAACATGCACAATTCTTTTGTATTTGTACATGCGTATTATATCACTTTAGCATATCACCTGATGTTAGTAGCAACAGCATAAATGGTGTTTATTCATGATTAATTCATGAGCTGAAACGGTTAGGTAAAGCAATGTCATTGAATGAATGGGTATATTTTTTAGTTTCTCACCTGTAGCTTCACACTCACACTGAAGGTTGAAATTTAACAGCACTCTTGAGGTCAAAGTGCACTTTCCATGTAATAGTAGTATTTTATCAGGATCTCTTATCGTCTGCTATGCTTTCAAAGCTGAAAGTTTTAGTTATCCAGCTGTGCTCCTGTAATGACGCTAATAATATGGTGGTGCAGTCTTATGATGGGTCTCATAGTCGACTATGTGTTGTTGATCAACAAGGTAAACTAAATTTCAAGTCCTCACATCTACCCCAAGGATAGCCAGTTTTCATAGGCACAAACTTTAATTCATTAGGGTTCTTACGATGTTGGCACAAGAATTAAAGGCAGCCGAACTCACTAGATTTACTTACTTGCTAATTGGCGAGCGAGCGAAGCGAGCGAGCAACTCTAAGATGTAGTCTATGGAAATCCTGAATACGTATCGTCGTCGTTTAAACGCGCGCGCATTCCAGAAGGAGTACCATTCTTTACCCTTTACCAATTGTTACTTTATCATGAGGAGTACCATTCTTTACCCTTTACCAATCATCATTTCCCCCTTTACATGTCATTACATATTCTACTACTAATAATGAGATGTGAATTCAGATTTGGCAACCTGCAGGAAGAAAACCAATGCAAATTCAAATCAAACGACCCCAATGCAATTGAAAGTGTCAACATTTCCCCAGAACCTCGCTCGCCCAACCAATGCTACACGAGCATTTTCTAGTATTGTTATTATTGTTATAGCCCGTTACCCGAGCGACCGCGCTTGTCGTTAAGAACTATAAATCTGATACAGTCTGGTATGCTCGTAAGAAAATGTATTAGCGGGGAAAAGTCTGATATAGTTCTTAGCAACCATAATTATGGTGGAAGGCAGATCAAAGCAAAATGGAATAATGAAGAGTTTGGGTACTTAAATACAATTACTAAGATAGCTAACGCTATACTTTGCTCGTTGTTTATGTTTGGGCTATAAAATAGTTATGAACCAAAATCATTAGGTTTGTATTTCAATTTATAAATCCTCGCCACTCGGGCTGCGCCCTCGTGTCTCGGAGTTTATAAATCGCATACAAACCTCAATTTTGGTTTATAACTATAACTTATCGCAGTCTACAGGGTAAGCACCCACTATCACAAAAGCGCCCACTCTGTCCATTTCTTTAATAAATATAAACGTCATCACGTACCAAGTTAATGCCCAGGTTTTAAATTGCTTATACGAACAGGTATTCATTGTCAATTAGGTGACCAGCAATAGAAATTGTTCCTCCACCCGATTTGTTTTGAAGTATGGGAACTAGAACACTTACCATTGAGTGTTTGTCCGCCCAAAAATAAATTTAAGTACGGGTCTCTGAAGCTCAGAATACAGTAACTAGAAGGTGAATAAGCCGTGCACTCTGTCCGAACTCCGTAGCAACTCTGAGATCGTCAGAAATTGAGCTTCATCTATAATACCGTTAGAAACGGTAAGTCCGAATTTTTAGCTCTTATCTGCAGACTATTACACTTGAATGATCTAGTCTCAACTAAGCGTAGCGGCTGGTTACTCAGTATAAGCAATACAACTCGCACTTGAATGAACCGAACATTGCACTGGGAATGTCGCTTCCTGCACAAATGTTCCGCTGTATGCTAGCCTAGAGTGAAGTAAAACAACACCCCAGACAATCAAAGTACATAGGTTTTGAAATTATATTGAATCGAAGTAGGACGATAATACAACGTTGGGCAAATGAATAGAAAGTCGAAGTATGCAATGAAGAAGAGATGTGATGCGATGAAGTAGAGTTCCAGGCTAATGGCTAGAGGAGTTGAAAAACTGAATAGCAGAGTGACTTAAACCACAACTGCAACTACAACAACAACTACTTTACTGAACTGAGCTGGGTCTGTCCACTGTATACTGTAGCTCAGTCCAAGGGGCGTGTCTATGTGGTATTTGTGTGAAGACAATGTTTGAATGAAGTGTGTATGCATGTTTGTTCTCATGTACTGTCATGTGTGAAGTAATAATTTATTTATTTACTGTTTGTGTCATCTGGCCTATGTTTGTCCCTTGCTTGCTTGTTCCTCCATCATGCCTATCTTGCTCGCTCCAACATTACTTCTTTTGTGTAATAGTAAAGAGTCTGGTGTTGATGTGCTTAAAACATTGTATTCTTGCTGAAATGCCTTTACGAAAAAGAAATAAAAAATATCCTACATTTTTTATGTTACCCAACTGGTTGTCATAAAGTTGACAAGGAAAAGGGTTACGCTATAATTCAGTAGAGGCAATTAATCCTTTCACCGGCAGATTTATGACGACCAATGGGGTAATTTGATCATTTCATGATATTTTTTTATTTTTATTCTTTTCCTGTAAAGACAATCAACTAGAGAAGAATTTTTAAAGCAAGTTAACACAAAAGTATTTTCTAGTATAAAAAAAACGCCCCATAGTCCAAAAAGAGAAAAGCTAAAAATTCGGACTTACCTTTTACTGAAGGTAAATTCGATTACAGACAGTCATGACGCTGCTATGGAGTTTAAACACAGTGCACGGCTTGTTCATTTTCTAGCTACTAAATTCTGAGCTACAGAGCCTCGTACCATAAAAAATTTGGGAAGACTGACGCTCAAAGCAAGCATTCCGGCAGCCATAATTTTTTTAAAATCCTCTAAAAAAAAAAATACTGATGCTTTCATTTCAAATGTTTTTTATTACAGGAAGTGCTACATCACAGCAACGTAAAACAAAAAAAATGCGCTTATGCTGGTGAATGGGTTAAGGAAACGATGACTTGTATGTAGAACAAGTGATGATTCAACGGGGAAGGCAAAGTCCACAATCATGGATTGAAGTACAGTGAGACTGAGAATCAGGAAGAAGTACAGACAAAGGAGCAGAAGGGAATCCATTACTCAAGAAGAAAGAGATAGTTTGTTACCTTATAAAACAAAGCTTTTCTTTTATTCTGAATAACTAAATCACGTCTAGAATCTCTGAACCCAAATAACACTGGCTGTAATCATGAGAGTCTAGAATGAATTCTATAGTATGTATACTATCTATGACTAAATTGCTGATGATAGCAGGTGGTGTTGACGTCTGATTTTAGGAACTGATCAGTAGATGTCTAATGCCATACAAAATTATCCTCTAATATGTTTAATCATTGAAAATACTAGTCCTCAACTTCCTTATCTTTCACAATGGAACTACAGCAAGATAACGCAATACCATTATTTCATTGCCGTTTTTAGTTCATATTTTATCAAGTTAATAGTTCCTCCTCAAAACTTACTCATGTTTGTGTGTATCTTGGCTGATTAAAGAGCTTCATTAATAATAAGAATATAATGCTAGCATAATAAGAGAATAATGCAGGCATTATGTACTCAAGTTTGATAAACCTTACTTCACAGGTATTATAGCTACACCTTTCCGTGTCTATTTTCTGCTGCTTTGAAATAACTTACTTTCTGCTGCTTTGAAATAACTTACTTTCTTGCTGTCGTGTCCTTTCAGATAGCTTTCTCTTAGAATTAACTGGCACAGTGCCACTGTATGATTTGTGTGGTGGTTTACTTCTGATTTTTACCAACTGAGCAAAAAATTTTTTTTTAAGTTAGAGCACTCGTTGTAAACATGGTGTGGATCGACTTGAAAAGATAGTGAGCTATAATGGAGGGTTCTCTTACCATGGCTACTTTTTTTAATTTGAATAGAAGGAGCTAGAGGTCAAAGGGCATGCTGGGGATTTATACCTGGACCACCCGAAGGAGTTCAGAATGTGGTAAACGAGCCACAGATTTCGTGTACGGAGAATAGCATTGAATTATAAATGCGACTTCGTCAGTTAATATAGTTCCCAACATTCCAGTAACGGACCACACCCACCAGCATGCCTATTAAATTAATTAATCTTTCCATTGAAAATAAATACTGAGATGGTGCAATGACAGATCTTCACTTTTAAAGTCATCGGGAAAGGTGGAATCAAAGCAGATATTACTGCTGGGAGAAGTAGCTGTAGCAAAATTGTATTAGTACATCAGGATAGATCAGGGAATTTCCTATGGTTGGCAACTAAACCCTTAGCACTTGATCAAATGCTTACATGTTAAAACATTGATCCACTCACATTCTTTAAGTGTGTTTTTTTGTCTGTATATTTATTTATTAATTTATTTATTTATTATTTTTTTTGTGGGGGGGTGGGCTGTTTTAAATGATTTAGATGATGTATTTAGGGTGTCATGTTTGTTAGTGATGTTTTTGTTTTGTTTGTTTGTTTGTTTTTGGTGTTGTTTTTTTTAATTTCTCATTTTGACATATTTTAGTTGCATTTTTTATGTTATCTTTAGAGAGTAAGACCACCATCAGTTGAGGCTCGTCTAAAATTGGTATGTCACATCAAGACAATGGCAGCATCTGGGATCACTCCAGGACAGTGGCATCCAATTCATGTCTGGGATCACGGCAGGATGTGTCTATTGATGAGTGGAATTTCTGGATATCTGATTTGGGGTTGTTCATGCAGGACGAACATATTATTCTAAAAAAACAATGGTCATGTTGTAATGTAAAAATGTCATCAATCATTTTTGGCTCACATTGAATGATATTTTAGAAATGGCACAAATATTGGGCAAAGATCTGTGATGCATGGGAGCAGGATCACACATTGTATGTATTTGTAGGAGGTGGATGCCCAACTGATGCTGGGGTCAGATGAAATCCCTAGAGTTCTCAGACATGTGCATATATAATCAATATAGTGGAACCTCTGAAGTGAGAACAATTTGGGACCAGGCCAAGGGTTGTTTGCCTTCGAAAGTTGTTTATACAGAATATTAATTGCATGCATTGCATTAGTTTGTTGCTCAAATCTGGCCAACCACGTGTGCAGTACCTCAGAGACAATTGTAAACAAAAAGCAGTCGTAGTTTGGAGACTTCGTTTCTACCCTTTTGCTTGACGTTGTGGTTCATTTTAGGCTCAGGACTTTGTTGCTATTCAAGGCTACTTAAAGTCCCTCAAATGAGCCATTGATAAATATTACTGGAAAGAATATAAGCACGTGGAAGCAATGAGAAATTTTGCTAGAAGTAAGGGTTTTGTTTACCCTAGCATTGATTATAACAATGATTACTATCCATGACAAACAACTCTTGGACTATGAAGACACATGTTGTCAACATTACTATACAAGCAATATTATTCATTAACCGGCCAAGTAATTCTGCTTGACCCGCCAAGAACAGGGAGTGTAAGTAAGTTGCACTAAAATCATTGTTGCAATGAATGCATATGCCAGCCCAGGAAACTGCCCTCTATCGCAGAATCTTTTGGACTTTAAAGTGTTCAGTATATTTAGTGTTGCCTTATAGTTGTGTTACCACTATAGCCCAGCTATTAAAGGGCAAGCATGGTGAAAAATGTCCTTTTTTTTTGTCATTTTCTGGTAGTTTTATGTACAAATTTATAACCCAGAAAAAAAAAGTAATATCTAAGAACACTTCACCTTGGACACTATACTAATTATATCATGAAAACCCACCAAATTCACACCAAACTGGTTGTGTGAATGTCCACCATCTATGCATAGTGTGTCCTTCACACTTTCTGCCTAGTGTGAATGCACACTTAGTGTGAAATTCACACTCAAGGGAAGCATGGACCCTTTACAAAACATTAATTATATTCATGTGCAGGCAAAAACCAATGCTATTATCATTGTAATCTACCTTATAAATGTGTTGTATACTTGTGTACTATGTAAGAGAGTTGGCTAAGATTTTGGTCTTCTGATAGTGAGATCAGGGATTATACCAATCTCTTTTGGAAAATAATGTTGATATGTAATATTAGAATCAATGTAACAAAATAATTCAGCATTAATGTAAGTATGAGTTCATGCTGATTATGGTGTGAATTCACAATGTCACAATGGATTTGGTGTGAACTCACACTGAATTTGGTGTGTACTTCACACCAAAATGACGAGGTGTGCGCAACACACCATATTTGGTGTGACTATTGTTACATTCACGCTTAATTTGGTGTGAACTACACACCTTTTGGTTTACAGTGGAGATATAACCAAAGTGATGATGTAGACAGGGGAACTCTGTCTTTGGTTTGTTTGTTAAGCCTATGGCTGTGGGTTTGGTTTAGTTAGCTAGAAGTATCTGATGAGTCTGAGGCAGAAGAAAGCAGCCAGCATTATAGATCAGACTACAGCTCATCAGAGACAGTAATTGTGGTATAACAACAGTGTGCCAGACTCCTTCCAGCTATGTTGTGATGGAAGTGTGTGTGTGTGTGTGTGTTGTTTGGTGTAGTGGTTGTGTCCTGGGCTCAGGGCCCGCAGTCCTGAGTTCAAGCCCAACTCAGGAAATTTTTCCATCTGATTTTCCATCTGCCTCCCACCAGCCCCACCAGTCCACCCAGTACCTGGCATTTGCTGGGGTGCAAATCCAAGGCCTTTTCTCATGAAACAACAATGGTCCAGGTGGGACTTCGGGTGCTCACACCACTTGCTGTGAGGAAAGGCCTGTTCTCCTGCGAGTTCCTAGCCCGGCTCCAGGAGCTTTGCTTGCACACCGTGCCTGCTTAGTGCACAGGCATCCTGGCTTTGCCAGGTGCACATGACCGCCTAGCGGCAGCAAGAGAATTTGCAATTTGCATTTTTTCTGTGTGTGTGTGTGTATGTGTGTATGTATGATGTGTGTGTGTGTGTGTGTGCGTGCATGCGTGCGTGCGTGTGTGTGTGTAGCTGGGGGACAGATTTATGGTTTGGGAGACACAGGGGGCACATACTATGAAGATTTAAGTATTGAATGGCATTGATGAACTTGTATTTAGCTTTCATGTCATCATAAAATATGGGATCCCTTCGAGGCTCGAACCCCCTGGCCTTTCATGCTCAGATGGCCAAAGACCAGATGGCATGACCCTAGTACCTTGGAGTTCAGGTCATCCTCTGGTCTGGGATGCAACATGTCCCGATACTTTTGCTTCCTCATATGAAAGTCGGGCCACCTTGGAGGCTGGAGGTGTTGCATCCCTGGCCGAAGAAAGGAAGTCTGCCAAGTATGCACATCTGGCACCTCAGTTTATTATACAGCCAGTCGCCATAGACCTCAGGCGCCATAGGGCCCTCTACCCTATCTTTTCTAGAGAAGTTAGGCAGACGCATCCACCTGGCCACGGGAGACCCCCGCTCTACACAGTTCCTCCTTCAGCGGCTGTCAGTAGTGGTACAACGGGAAATACGGCAGCAATTTTAGGCAGTACAGGCAACTAACTTATTCATCATATTTAATAAATAAATTTACCATTATCTATATATATATTTATTATATATACTTTTATGATGACATGAAATTAATTGTGGTTTTCATGAGAGTAATATATATATATATTGTAATTTATATTAATTTAATGTCAATTTTTTTTGTATAATAAAAAAAATTGAAATTTAACAAGTAGATAGAAAATATAGTAAAATATGATATGAATTAGACCAAAGTAATACTGGAATGTGTGTGGCCATAGCTAAAGGTGTAGGTGATGCACTGGATTCTTCACATTACTGTTGAGTACTTCAGAAGTTCGTCACACAAAGAAAGTCAGAATACACTGTAAAAATTATAGCGTGAAAACCCACCAAATTCACACCAAACTGGTGGTGTGAATGCCCACCACCTATGCATAGTGTGTCCTTCACACTTTCTTCCTAGTGTGAATGCACACTTAGTGTGAAATTCACTCAATGGAATAGCATGGACCCTTTACCGAACATTAATTATATTCATGTGCAGGCAAAAACCAATGCTATTATCATTGTAATTTACCTTATAAATGTTTTGTACACTTGTGTGCTAGATAAGAGAGTTGACTAAGATTTTAGTCGTCAGAGTTTTTTTAAACATACGCTCAAGCACACAACAATCAGATTTGCTTGAGGAGGTGTTCAGCCAGGTCCTGCGCTTCTTTTCCTCGAAGATTTGTGCTACATTAGTTGCTCAGGATCACCCTCCGCTACCGTCAACCAGTTTTAGGCCACAACTAGAAGCTGTATAAACGAAACGATAAACTCAGAGTGATTAGTTATAACCGGGCATATATTGAATACAGCCACGGTTACAAGAAAGTAAGAATAGAGTTTAAACACACGCTCAAGCACACAACAATCAGAATTGCTTGAGGAGGTGTTCAGCCAGGTCCTGCGCTTCTTTTCCTCGAAGATTTGTGCTACACTAGTTGCTCCTGATCACCCTCCGCAACCTTCAACCAGTTTTAGGCCACAACTGGAAGCTGTATAAACGAAACGATAAACTTCAGAGTGATTAGTTATAACCGGGCATATATTGAATACAGCCACGGAAGAAACTGCCATAGCTTCTTTTTCATTTCAACGAGTAAACTTACGATAATAGTGCGCACCTTAGACCCGCCCCATTTTTACTGTGGGCGGCATCGACGTTTTCACGTTTGAGCTACTACTGTCAGGTGACCTTAATTGGTTTCTGGTTTCGCCAAGTAAGTGCATTCCTTTTCTGCCACAGTTGTGGTCGTGCCAACTCAACATGGACATACATAGTTGTATATTTTAGTAGTATGCATTATGTCGAGTATTTGACACATAGTGGGACAGGTTAGCTTGTATAACAGTAGTTTAAGTAAGAGATCACTGATATAGTTAGTAGTTATTTAGTTTTACTACAGGAAAGTCTTGTCATCCTCAGAAAAGTTATGATGGAAGAACAGAGGAAAGGAGCAATTACAATCTTCATGAGCCTCTGGCCAACAAGAGTACTACTGCCACTGTACAGACCACTGGAATAAACAACATTCTCTTATTCTTTAGATAGAATGTGTAGTTCTATTTGATACAGAATGAACAAAAATGTTTGCTTATACAAACCACTTTAACCACTTTTAGGAAATTATAGTAGAAAGCATGCACACAAGAATTGATTTAAAGGCACATCTGTCACTAATTCTGTCTATATCCTGTAATTAACTGCTTCACTGGACAAATTCACCAGCATTTAACTGTAATTCCGATTTAAATTAGATTGAGCAAGAAAAAATTTCCAAACTTGACTGAAAATTTATTAAGATAAACTGAATATGTGTCAAGCTATTTGTATTTGGTATAAGTATATATTTATAATGTTTATTTTATATTCATTCCATAGTATAATCAGTTGTACTCTTGCTGTTGTTTTGTTATGCTACCTTATATTAGCTTTTTTCTTTGGCTATAATAGAAATAATAGTAAATTACCAGCAATTTGTCTTTTTATTGAATTCCTAGAAAAGATACTTATGTAATTGCTGATTCCCAGAAAGCTTTTCAGAAGTGGGGCAGTTATAATTTACTTCCTCTGAAGGTTCTTAATGAAGTGTATAATTATATGATTGCTGGATCAAGTGGAGGAGTTGAGCAGGTAAACTTATAAAATTCAATTATGAAGTATTGAGACTACTGTCTAAAGAGCACAAGTTCTTTTCTTGGATGACTGTGGTCAAAATCATTCAGTAATTTTATCAACGCCAACAAAATATAAACACAGAGATGGTTGGTGGTACATGCTCACTACCAAACATCCTGCAGCATTATTTTCGAGATCTGAATATATTTTGTAGGAGTAAGTACTCCACCACATCATGTGCTACTGTAGCTATACAATAGAATGTCTGTGATGAAGGTTTAATCCTAGTCACTGATTTACAATCATTCTGCCAAACCATCTAAAAATTTTTATAAGTAGTAATAAATGATTTGCTTAACACTAGGAGAACCAATTTTGGCCACAATATCATGGAAACCTGTAGATGCTGAAGGTTTAGTGCAACAAAAAATAGTCACGCATGAATATGTAAGTTTTGTGTTTATAGTAGCTATATGATATAAGGTGAGGATTATGTTATCACAGTTGGCTAGAAAAATGCTGATCAAAACACAAGCAGATAACATTAATTTATTGTTACTTTATATTTCTATATATTAGTTAAGAGACAATTATTTTGTGATCAAATCACGTCAGAGTGCAACCTGAGTGAGATTAGCTCATTCCTTCATCTGAACTTATTCAAACAATTTACTCCTTTTTCGGTTCATTGAACATTCATCAAACAAAAGTAACCTTCTCAGTGGAGAGCAGCTGCAATTACTTGTCCAGTGGAGCATTTAATTTAGGAAATTCCATCCATTGTGTGTGTGTGCATGCTTCCAATCATAACTTTTTTAGAAGAAATAATTATGGAGCCATTGTAAAACATTTTTCATTAATAGGTTAGTTAGCATCAACAACCATGTAAGAATCTTTTCTGGGAATTCAATAAAAAAAGTATTTTTCTAGTAATTTTCTATAATGTTCTGCAGAACAGTAGCTTCCTATTACTTAAACTAAGACAACAATGTATCCGTGGGTATAGACGAGGGGTGTGCTCAAGCATCCACAAATTTGTGACCATTGAAGCACTTAATTACATCACAAAATTCCATCCATCTAGTTTGTGTGTGTGTGCTTCCTACAACCACTTCCTTCAATGTCCTAAATTGTTATATAAGCAAACAATTTGTTCATTCTGTCTCAATCACCAGAAAGTATTCTATCTAAAGAATAAGAGGATGGTGTGTATTCTACTTGTCTCTACAGTGGCAGTGCTCTTGTTGGCCAGAGTTAAGGCTCATGAAGATTCTAATTGCTCCTTTCCTGTTCCTTCTATTCGATGGAGTAGTCCTGTTCCAGTGAGAAATAGTGATGAATTATTCACAACACTCCAGGGCAAATGTGTGGGCGGTGATGCAGCTCTCCTTACTACAGGACTCAGACTGACATATGAAATAGAGAAATACAATCTGACTGAATCTTATTGGATAGACTATAATTCCTCTGTTCCTGCTCCTAGTAATTGTTCCCTGTCAGATGTAGAAAAAGTGGATTACTCTTTTGTCCAGCCAGAACATGGCGGAAAATATTGTCATTGTTTTGAAGTATTCTTTGAATGGAATTGTTCTCAAGCAAATTGTACAAAGTAAGTAATGAACAGTAATTGCTAGTACTTTAACTGTTTAAGGGAGATTACAAGTAGCCCACTACAGGTGACTGTATTACATAGTGAGGTAGCCTGTCACCCAGTTACTGAATACTTCAGCAAATTTTAACTCAGTACTTGAAGATCATGCTTACTCTGAAATCCCACTTTATGCACCACTGACTGTAATGATATCAATAGTAAGTGATAGAAAAATAGCCATGAGACTGAATCAGGAGAGGCAAGAAAATCTCATCTAAAAGACCCAACATTGAGCCACTAAAAAGTGTTGCTACTTTGTGGCCACACCCAGACTCTACCTATTGTATGATAACAATAACAGCAGTAATTATTTGGAACAGCTCAGTAACACACTCAAATCTATATGCATGCATACTTTTCTAACCTATCCACTAACTTCCGTTTCATAGGTGAGAGGATGTGTTCAGTCTGTAATCTTGCATTCATGTGCCATGTTATTTATTTTTTGTGCCTATAATAACACTTCTGCCTCTGCACTCTAGCATAGCTGCATTCATTCATGTCATGTCAGTGTAGCATGGTTTTATGACGAATTGGTTTGTCTTAATTGCAATTATCCAATTAATTATATTATTCTTATTTTTTTAAATGATAAATAATTGATACATAGTGGTAAGAAACTTAGCTAAAAATCAGGCTCTATGGAAAATCAAGTATTATTATTTATACCCAATTTAAGCTTAATAAAAACCATGCCACTTTTTTGATGCAGCCTCTATTATTATACAATAAATTATACATATCTTATATATAACATAGTTTATTAAAAGTTTGCCTATGCGATACACAACTGACATTAAACATTCATTCTTTCAGGTAATTTTCGTAGATATGGGTATACATTGTTAAAAAATGGGGTGTTTGGCTAACTTAGTTTTGGTGTTAAATAGGAGGCTCTGCCTGGGCACCCCTACTTTAAAGCTTTATATTGTCTCCATAGGTAGTCATTAATAAAAGATATTTGAAATGAAGAAGCTAAAAGAATATAAGCTATTGTTATATTTACTCACTTGGTATAATACGTACTAGTATGGAAGTTATAAGGCTCAATGTGGGGTGTCCAGACAGTGCCTCGTGGTAAACACTTCGGGAGGTGTTATTTAAGCACCCTGTTTTAACAGTGTATATAAATTAATTTCATGAAGATTATGTTTGACACTAAATGAATAACTAGTTAATCACTACAATTTAAAAATCTGGTTAATATTATAATAATACTACTGCAGGGTTTTTACATTTCTTATTCTATTGTACATAAAGATTCAATGACACAATTGGATGTACTCAAAACTTAGCACCCAGACGTCTTCATATCACATGGAAGAAAGCGACTGACTTCAAAGTTACTAAGAAAAATTTTGAAAACAATAAGTTTGAATTCAGTTTTGTTTGTATCAATCAAAGTAGACTGTAAGTTATGTCTAATGACAGTAATATCAAACTACACATTTGGACACACTACCCTAACCCACCACACATGAGTGAACTCAACTGTGTATAGTCTAATTTATGTATTAAACTGTGTATTAAATAATACGGCAGCAATTGTATTCATAGGATAATGCTCAAAGACATTTCCTCTCTAGATTCTACAATTTTTGAAGGTTTATAATACACTGTAGTTAGTTTTTTTTATTATTGTACAATCTTCCTCCATGCAGTCTTATACAGTTTAGAATATTCACATCACTGGAAAATAATTTTGTTAAACTTGATGAGTTATATGAAGGTGTGGAATTTTCAGTACGAACATCTGTAGAGAAGGATTGGATTCTTCTTCTTTATCTTTATCCTAATATATCTAGAGGAAATGTTCGGAATAGAATTCGTGGATACGACACATTTATGAAACAGGAAATCCAGCAGAAAACAACTTCAATAAACTTGGAAGTTTGTGACATAACATTGACAGACACTGTTCAGTTTCGCTGGCTTCAATTTGCCCGGCTCACACCAAATTTTGATGAGCTAAACGATTTGTGGGCTCTAGATGACATAAACATAACCTTACTTTCAGAAAACAATGAAAGTAAATGCATAGTTTCTGATTCTTTCCAAAATGTTACAAAAAGGTAAAAAATTGTAAGCATTTGTAAGTGAACATATTTCAGATCCAAGACACACTTGAATAATTAGTCATAATATACTCTTCAGTGCTCCCAATTTGCAAGCATATCTCTCTGTGTGAACACATTTCTATTCTCAATTGTAGGGAAGTAGATTTGTAGTTTGTTAAATATTCATGAGTATTGCACTTTAATATTATGCCAGAGACTTCAATCCCAACCAACTAATTTGAACTCTAATCTTCAGTAAGTTTACATCACTTTTGTATTGACACAGCCAACAAATAGCAGCAACAATATAGGCAAACACTTGACTAAGATTAGAATAACACACAGCTGTTTTCTCTAAGTTGAGTAAACTTCAGCTTTCATGCTTATCTACCCCTACACAAAATAAACCATGATCAACAAAAATGTAAGCATATTGGTTTACTGTGTAATTGAAGTGGAAATTACTGTATAGTGACTGTTATTCAAATTCTGTATTATACAGACATGCATATATCATACATACATACGTACATACATACATACACACCTGCATCCATGCATGCATACATACATACAAACATACAGACATGCATATATCATACATACATACGTACATACATACATACACACCTGCATCCATGCATGCGTACATACATACAAACATACATATATACATACATACGTACATATATACATACATACATACATACATGCATACATAACTAGTGGTGCGCTCGAATAGCGCAAATGCATGGCGAGCGAGTAAATATATGAGTATAGGTAAAGATGATTTGTGAAGGAAATCGCTAAATTATAGCAATGATTAGGCATGAAGAGAGTTAACAATAACAAAATTACCTGAATAAACTTCGAAAGCAGTGGCAAAGAAGCGCAGCTTGACAAAAACTTCACAATTGTTTCTAGAAGAGAGTAGCTATAAACTTTTTGGTTGAAACAAAGTTGCGTAAAGCAGTGCAGCAGAATTCTCCGTGCTCGTTAATTGAAAAATACTGGAAGTGTGAACGCTTTACCTAACTGACGTAACTAGTGATGTGCTTGAGCACAAATGGCGAGCGAGCCTAAAGACTATACTATTTTTATATGAATGATTTTGACTTCTAACACTGAAGCTACTGAAAATAAGGTCCAGTTTTTTTATTTAGCATACAGGGTAAAGGGATTTCAGTGCCATAGTAACAACTCTCTGCAACTGCTTGGAAGGAAAAAAACAAACAACAAAACAATACACGTTATTTAAAAGTTTTCTTTGTGATATTCTTTAGCTAAGTAGTGGTTGTAACACACAATGCTTTGACACAACGGGACATGCACCTACACAGACTTACCTTCACGGTAGTCTAGTGGACAATGTATTTTCAAGTAAATACTGTTGCGCACGGCTTATAACCATGACGACAAAGAGCACATTGGCTTACCACCGCCATTAACTCGAATAGAAATGGAAGTCCCTTAAGTTTTCACGTTATAACTGCACCCGCAAAAGAATTCAAAACGGTAAACAATTCAATTTCTAGGGTGATACGGGTACTGATCGATAAACCAGAGTATTCTGTTTAGTGCAATTTGGGACGGGGTCGACCACATAACTAACACAAAAACGCGAGGGTCAAAGTACAAAATGACATACGTACGTCCAAACATATATACAAATAACTAGTGATGTGCTTGAGCACAAATGGCGAGCGAGCTTGATAGTTAGGTAATATAAAATGTTACTATTTTTAGCTTACTTCATGCAAACACTATAATAGCAGTTATGACATTTTTGATTTCAGCAAACAAATACAAAATCACTCTCTTACCTGATTAATGGTAACTTTTGTAGTATCAAACATCAACCATTCTGATAATCACAATCACCAGTGACTCTTGAACAAGCTCTCAGCTACGATAAAAAATAAACCAGAGTTATTATTTGTAATTTTAGCCAACAAATATGGAATTACTACTTACCTCATTCTTGAGTATTGATAACTTCTGTAATATCAAATTGAAGTTACTTTGACCATCTGAATTACCTCGAATTCTTGACAACAAGCTCTCAGCTACATAAACAAAAGACAATCAATTTTAGCACACAAATACAAAATTACTTTCTTACCTCATTTTCTTGAGCAGTAGTAACTTCCATAGTACCAAATTTGAGTCTTCTGACTATTTGAATTTACCAGTCACTGTTGACAACAAGCTCTTAGCTGAGTTAACAATAACAGAATTACCTGAATAAACTTAGAAAGTGGCAAAGAAGCGCAGCTTGACAAAGACTTCAAAATTTGTTTCAAGAAGAGAGTAGCTATAAACGTTTTGGTTGAAACAGAGTTGCGTAAGGCAGTGCAGCAGGATTCTCCGCGCTCGTTAATTGAAAAATACTGGAACTGTGAACGCTTTACCTAACTTACGTAATTAGAAGCGCGGGCTAAAACAGAGGTCTCACGTACCCCATAAACAGATAAATAAATATAGCGAAATCTCGATTGTGTTACCCCTGATAGTGTCTCGCTCGCTACGCTCGCTCGCCAAATATATAAACATCCCCGATTTTCGATTGTGTTACCCCTGTAAGTGTCTCGCTCGCTACGCTCGCTCGCCAATTAGAAGCGCAGGCGAAAAATTTTGACGTACGCATACATACCTATATCTGAAATCTCAATTGAACACGACTGAGAGTCAGCAAATGCATGGCGAGCGAACAGACTCTTTTTACAGAAAAATAGGACAGAAATTACATAACTGTAGTGCACAGTGTAACCCTTTCCATCATCAGAGAATCTAAAGTCTCTGAACCCAGACTAAACTAACATAATTACCTGAATAAACTTCGAAATCAGTGACAAAGAAGCGCAGCTTGACGAAGAATTCACAATTGTTTCAAGAAGAGAGTAGCTATAAACTTTTTGGTTGAAACAAGGATTCTCCGCACCAGTTAATTGAAAAATACTGGAACTGTGAACGCTTTACCTAACTTACGTAATTAGAAGCGCGGGCGAAATATTTTGACGTACGCATACATACATATATACTAGTGATGTGCTTGAGCACAAATGGCGAGCGAGCCTAAAGACTATACTATTTTCATATAAATGATTTTGACTTCTAACACTGAAGCTACTGAAAATAAGGTCCAGTTTTTAAATTTCGCATACACGGTAAAGGGATTTCAGTGCCATAGTAACAACTCTCTGCAACTGCTTGAATTGAAGGAAAAAAACAACAACAAAACAATACACGTTATTTAAACGTTTTCTCTGTGATATTCTTTAGCTAAGAGTGGTTGTAACAACACACAATGTTTTGACACAACTGGACATGCACCCACACAGACTTACCTTAGCGGTAGTCTAGTGGACAATGTATTTTCAAGTAAATACTGTTGCGCACGGCTTATAACCATGACAAAGAGCGCATTGACTTACCACCGCCACTAACTCGAATAGAAATGGAAGTCCCTTAAGTTTTAAAGTTTTAACTGCACCCGTAAAAGAATTCAAAACGGTAAACAATTCAATTTCTAGGGTGATACGTGTACTGATCGATAAACCAGAGGATTCTGTTTAGTGCAATTTGGGACGGGGTCGACCACGTAACTAACACATAAACGCGAGGGTCAAAGTACAAAATGACATACATACGTCCATACATATATACAAATAAATAAATAAACTAGTGGTGTGCTTGAGCACAAATGGCGAGCGAGCCTGATAGTTAGGTAACATAAAATGTTACTATGATTTAGCTTACTTCATGCAAACACTATAATAGCAGTTATGACATTTGATTTCAGCAAACAAATACAAAATCACTCTCTTACCTTATTAATGGTAACTTTTGTAGTATCAAACATCAACCATTCTGATAATCTCAATCACCAGTAACTCTTGAACAAGCTCTCAGCTACGATAAAAAATAAACCATTGTTATTATTTGTAATTTTAGCCAACAAATATGGAATTACTACTTACATCATTCTTGAGTATTGATAACTTCTGTAGTATCAAATTGAAGTTACTTTGACCATCTGAATTACCTTGAATTCTTGACAACAAGCTCTCACCTACAAAAACAAAAGACAATCAATTTTAGCACACAAATACACAATTACTTTCTTACCTCATTTTCTTGAGCAGTGGTAACTTTTGTAGTACCAAATTTGAGCCAATCTGACCATTTGAATTTACCAGTCACTGTTAACTAGCTCTTAGCTACAAAAAAGAAAGGCCAGAGTTAATTTTGCATATTTAGCTAACAAATATGGAATTGCGTACTTATCTCAGCTTCCCTCGAGAAGTAGTAGCTTCCATAGCATTAATACTACGGCATTCTGACTACCAACGGCTCTTGACAACCAACAACCGGCACTCCGTATCCCCCCATAAAACGGCGAAGTTTTGAAATTAAGTCTGGAAAAGGGTCTTCAATGCCATAGTAACCTGTCGAATCAAATTTTTGTGTCTTGAAAACAAGCGGGTTTTTTAGCAGGAATTTTTCTCATACTTGGAGCTTAAGTATAAAGAGGTTTGATTTAATGCTTGTAGTTCAGAATAAACGGGAGTCAAGCCAAATAGCGTTGTTGTTAGGAGACAAAGTTCCCCCGCGCGCGCGTTTAAGAGCATACGTTCCATCCATACATACATACATATATATATACTGTGATGTGGCTTGAGCACAAATGGCGATCGAGCCTAAAGACTATTACTATTTTTATATGGATGATTTTGACTTCTAACACTGAAGCTACTGAAAATAAGGTCCAGTTTTTAAATTTAGCATACAAGGTAAAGGGATTTCAGTGCCATAGTAACAACTCTCTGCAACTGCTTGGAAGGAAAACAAAAAAAAACAAACAATACACGTTATTTAAAAGTTTTCTTTGTGATATTCTTTAGCTAAGTAGTGGTTGTAACACACAATGCTTTGACACAACTGGACATGCACCTACACAGACTTACCTTCGCAGTAGTCTAGTGGACAATGTATTTTCCAGTAAATACTGTTGCGCACCGCTTATAACCATGACAAAGAGCGCATTGACTTACACCCGCCCACTAACGGAATAGAAAATTGAAGTCCTTAAGTTTTCAAGTTTTAACTGCACCCGAAAAGAATTCAAACGGTAAACAATTAAATTTAGGGTTGATAGGGTACTGACCGTTAAACCAGAGGGATTTCTGTGGTGAAATTTGGGACGGGGTCGAACCACATAACTAACACAAAAAACGCGAGGAAGTAAAAGTACAAAAATGACATAAATACGTCCCTACATAATATACAAAGAAATAAATAAATAAACCAAACACCCCGATTTCGATTGTGTTACCCTGTAAGCGTCTCGCTCCTACGCTCGCTCGCCAATAACATATACCCGATTTTGCATTATCCACCCCTAATACTGTCTCGCTCGCTACGCTCGCTCGCCAATAAACATCCCCGATTTTCGATTGTGTTACCCCTGTAAGTGTCTCGCTCGCTACGCTCGCTCGCCAATAATATATCTGAAATCTCAATTGAACACGACTGAGAGTCAGCTTCGCTCGCTTCGCTCGCTCGCTGAATTACATGCACGCTGCCAACTTTCCAGAATCTATTTCAGGGACAAAAACCACACCCTGGCCACACCCAAATAGCACACCCACAATGACATAATTTTTAATGACATCATCTATGCAAAAGTTTAAAATTACAATAGCTGTTCTTCTTCAACCTTTTGAACTTCTACCTATTCCTTGAAATTCTTCTACCCACTTTCTATCAAAGTGACACTGCCTTTTCAATTTCTGCTTTTTTGGTGGAGGAAGACCTTCTTCAGACATGACCAGTTCAAACTAGTGTGTATATGATGAGTAACTGAATTGTTTTGTGCATGTAGTCATTATGACTCATGTATATCAGGCACATGCAAATAAAAGCGAGCTGCAGCAATTTTGCTGTAGCATATAGCTTTAGCCTTTTACTTGTGGCATGTATATAGTTAGTGTGGTTGCACAGCTATAAGTAAATACCCAAAGGCCTACTACTTCACTAGCCTGCAGGCTTCCTGGGACAAACCATAGAGCTATTGTGCACTTTCCTGGGACTCCGTGACAGAGTGATAAATCCGGGACTGTCCAGATGATCCTGGACAGTTGGCACCTATGTGCATGCATACATACATATATACATACATTCTTGTTGTAAACGCATGAATATAATGATGACATTTTGTTAGGAATGCAATAAACTGCAAGATGCTCTATTTGAATTGTAGAATATTGTTTGAATATTAATACACATTTAAAAATATGTCTACATTTTAATAAAAAGTGAATTTGTTGTATGTACTCCAGTCGTCAAGTGTGGACATCAAATAATATCAGAAATGGAGAAATTACAAATATTTCATTTGCTTGTGATTACAACAATACTGCATTAGTATTTGGATCAATGGAAAGAAGTGTCTTATCAAATTACCAGATTTCAGTATATCGTTCGGTCATAACTAACAACATTTCTTTAAGTAGTGATTCTGATGATGCTAAGAATTATTGTGTGAGTGACACTTCAAAGACACAAGAAACTCGAGGAACTGAACAAACATCTACAAGTCCAGTTTTGAGTGCCATTTCAGAAGCAGAAAATGATGCTCTCAAAATAGTAAGAATATATTTATATACTATTGATATGACTATGATTATAGTGAATCATTTAGATATCAGATAACCAAGAATTGCTGGATATTCAAATTTTAATAGTAAGATAGTAATACAATTTTTCGTATTCCATTACTTATTATCATAATTTAATTATTCTTCCATGGCTAAGTAGCTGTACTAAACGATTGTTAATTTCAGTAGACATTTTTTATAACCCCATACATCTGCTATTATCAGTGTGTGAATGACAGTTATGAGTGAAGCTAAACAAAGTGTGATTAAAAATGTTTGGATATTTTATATAAACATTATGATAGTGGAAACTGTGATACCTAATATAGAACTATAATAAATACAGACATACATACATGTAAACATACATATATATTCTAAATATAAATGCATGTATATATATATATTTATATACAGGATTCAGATCCAATTCAAAGTGTGAAATTATTATCTATGGCTCTATCTTCAAATACATCCTCAACTGTTGTAGTTTATCTCCTCTCCAAAGCGGTTTCTGCTGTCACTGAACCTTCAACACAGACTGCATATTCCACCAGAGATTACCAAAACTTTACACAGGTGTTTACCAGCTCAATCTCAATCTTTATTATTATACATCACTTGTATTTTTAGATTGTGCTGAACATCGTGGATTTAATTGTGGAAGGAAGAACCATATATGTAAGTATATCTTGCACTGAATGCTAGAAATGCTACTACTCTAAATATAACTTTAAACAGATTAATTTGTGTCAGTGCAACACATATATTTAGCTAATATCAATATCTATATTGTGTCAGGAGCTATTGGTATAAAAGACAAATAATTATGACTGGTTAAGGGTATTTACATAATTTTATTGATGACTTCATGTACATAGTACAGGTATTGATTACTTATCTATTTTTGTGTTTGTTTTTGTCTTGTTTTGAGGTTCATAGTTTCCAATTTTTTTTTAATAAACTCACCCAAAATAATAGTTTAGATTTATGGTCATTGCCGCCGGTGAATATTCTCTGTCACCGGTAATACCATGGAGACTGAGAACCTAAGCACTGCTAAGCAGGAGTTAAATATATTCATGTGATTTATCTGCAGACATTCACTAGCTTTATTATACTATTGTAAACTTAGTTTAATATAACTTTGCAAGTACCATTTTACCAAATGCTGAGAGTATCATTCAAAATTATTAAATACTATATATAGTAAATGGTTTGCTTTATAGTACAAAAATTTGTATATGAATAATACAATTAGCTATTCAGTTTTATCTTGTTGATCTGATTTGATTTAGAACATGGAAGCAATAGTAGGAAGTACAATTTTGAAGTCACTGGACAAGATGGCTGCACAATTCTCAGAACCGGTCACTATAATATCTAATTCCATAGGTAAGGTGAAAAGAGGAATTTATTGATCATTCCATATAACTACATATAAGAATATAACATTCATTTTGATTAAAACTCAGTTACAACTGTCATTTAAATAAGGTTTTATGACATTGTGACAACAAGTCTTACATATATTTAGTGTAATTAATCCTTGGGATGTATGTGCACCCAAATAACAGTAGTCTTATTATTTTCACTTCTAAACAATGGATCTCAAAGATGGTGGATATTTATTAGGGAAGAGGAACTCAGACTAGAGGATGATTTCTGAAGTCCCTTTAATTTGCCACTTTTTAAAATTTCCGCTTAGTTTTGGAGATAATGAGAGAAAAGGCAGGCACCACGATGAGTACTGCTATATGACCACACCCATTCATTCGTTACCTGCTGTATAGAATCACACATGCTCACATGAGTCAATTCTTACCATGCCTGATTCAGACCGGTCTTCATCAAGTGTATTTCACGTTAGGAAGTCTGTGTTACTGGAGGTGTGATTTTTTGATCCAATATTATGTATGCCTGCTCATTGTAGGTGTCTGAAAGGCTTTATCAGTTTTTTTATGACTGATTTTATTTTTATGTTCTTCACTCTGTATACAAGACTAAAGTTTTCCACACTAAGCCATAGCTAGCATAATTACACAGTTAGCAAGAAATGTTAAAATCTATATTCATAAACAGAAAAAAAATAAGATTGTAAACTGAATTTTAAGAACTTTATAGTCAGCAGTTGTGACTTTGTTCGCTAATAATTACATTTTTTAACTAACTGACTAGCTTGGTTTTTATACTTTTAGTTCTCTCGTTAATATCTAAATGAATTGAGAACTTGATGTAAACAAAGTACTTCATATCCTAAATTTAAAGAGATAGTCCCAAGTGCTTATAACACATAGTATACAGACATGTACACATTATTTCATTTATCTTGACACAATTGCATTACGAAATTCAAGTATTTCGCCATATGAACAGAAATTGTGTTAAAAATTAAATGAAAATCATTATGCGTGCAAAATTTGTGGCTTCGCTTCCTTGAACTCCTTTCAGAAGCCTGCTATCTAATTTAGCATGACTTTTATCTGAGGCACCTAATATTCAAAGAACTGGCCACATATAAGAGAACTTTTTAAATAGCGTATTATCATACTTCTATAAATTCAATGATGATAGTTCTCTTCCAGGTTTCTTCAAGTGTCTATATAGCTATTTCAGAATTAAGATTTAAATGTTTGATATGTGTACTGGTGCTCTACTCTGTCGATAGCTAGAGCTTCCGCCACACAATGAATCTGACCAGTCGAACAGGTGTTAGGTAATACTAATTTAATGGAAATGTTTCAAGATGCAGCTATTCTGACTTTCGTCAGACTGGGCTACTCTACAAAAATCACAAGAATATATGCACAAACATGATACAATGAGTCACGACATCGTTAACACCTAACGGGTGATTAAGGGGGGAGGGGTCCATTTAGCATGAATGCCTTGTCTATCAGGTTTCTTGGTTACAGTCTGGCTTCTCTGGGCTGGTCCCTTGTCCTTCAGCGCCTCTGGGAATCTTTGCCAAGACAATCCATCTGCATTGGTGTGCTTGTGTCCTTGTCAATGTTCTACCACAAATTGATATGACTACAAGGAGAGCAACCATCTCACGAGCTGTTGATTAATGTCCATTGTACACAGCTACTTCAATGCCTTGTGGTCTGTTTGAAGGACAAAGTTCTGACCCATCAGGTACACTGCAAAGTGTTGAATTACCGCCATTATGGCCAAACATTCTTTTTCCGTTGCTGTATAATTTCTTTGAGCTCCATTCAATTTCTTGGAATAGAATACGATTGGTTTCTCACCTTCTCCTTCAACAACTTGGCTCAGAATTGCTCCAATACCTCTCAATGAAGCATGAGTTTGAAGGATGAATGGTAACTTGAAGTCTGGCGATTTCAGGACTGATTTGTTTGTGCTAGCAGATTTGAGATCAGTAAATTTGCTTTCCAATGTGTCATTCCAGTTTAACTTGTCTGGTCAATTTCCGCACAGTGCATCCGTCAAGTGTACAGTTCTGGTCGCATAATTGGAAATACATTATCTATAATATCCGGTGAGGCCAAGGAAAGCACGGAGACTATCAAAAATGCATTCATCTGCTCCAATTGTACATTTTTCTGCTCTCAGTGTCAGATCAGCCTTAATTAATCTTTCAAAAATTTCTTTCAAATGCACCAGATGCTCCTCCCAAGTTTGTGAGAATACCGCGAAGTCGTCAAATAAGTTGCCACACAGTTTAGCATACCATCAAAAATAAGGTCAATACGATGCTGGAAAGTAGTTGGAGCATTTTTCAGTCCAAATAGCATAAGTTTAAATTGGTATTTCCCAAGTGGCGATAAGAAACCTTTTTTCTCAATCTTTTACACTCATTGGCACTTGGTAGTATCCTTTGGTCATGTCTAAAGTACTAATGAACTTTACTTGTCCAACACGGTCTAGCAGTTCCTCTGGTCTAGGCATAGTATATCTGTCATCTCCAGTCCCTGACAATATGACAGTATTTATTAATCCTCCTACCAATAATACACTACTTTAATTTTCAATTTCTTGGAAACATATTGGTAGGAAACTGATTGGTGGTTAAAATTAATTTTAAATACTAATATATATAAATAGAAGTACTGAAAATCATACTTAACTACATGAATTGGGAGCTAAAACATTAACTTCAAAAAGTTCAGTTGTTTTTCTGTTATCAGTATTAAAAAAAAGTTTTGTGTAGCTACTACAGTATGGCTTCTCCAAAAGGACAAGTATTAGGAGATGAAGGAGTTAACTCTTTGTGTTAAAAAAATATTACTGAAATTTGGAAACATTACATTCAGACTGCTTGTATTTGGAATGTAAAAAGTGGGCTGAGCTCAAGGCCCTCGAACTGGGCTGTTTTGTTAGTCATTTGTGCTCGATTACACCACTACTTTGACTACTGAAACAGTCTCTAGTGCTTTTGTGTCCACTTTAAAGTTACCATTTAGTATCCACTTCAAATTTCCCATCGATTAGTACTATGTTCACTCACGCTATTTGTCATAATGCTCTTTATCACAACTATAATGAAAAAACAACAACAATATGCACCAACAAGTGGTGTGTCTTGTTGTCTACATGTATCACCACTAATATTGAAACCTGAGCCACTATGGCCTAGAACCACTTATCTATATTCTCAATTGTTGTTGTATAGCCTTAGTTGTTAATCAGACAACTGTAGACTTCAATAATGGAAGTGGTTTTACTTCAGTGGACACAAATCTTCAGAATTGGCCTGCAACTCATGCAACTATTGAAATTCCAGTGAAATCTTTCGAGAGATTTGCAAGTAATGGCAGTATCATTACAATATCCACTGCCATCAGAAATGCAACCTTTTTCTTTCCAAATGAATTGGAAAATAATACATTGTAAGCAATACTTATTATTACATATTACTTTCCTACATTCAGGGGCACGTATGAATTAGTCTCAGATGTGATAGGAACATCTATTAAATGTGGATCTTCAATGTGTGATACTAGCAACTTAAATCTGTCATCTCCAGTTATAATTACTCTTGAACATTCACAAGAACTGATAGTAAGTTACACAAATGTGCATCAAAATTGTTATTTGATCTGTACATTCAATTTCAGATAAAACTAGGTTAACATTTCTTAACAATCACATTTGTAAATCCCAAACTCTAACTGCTGACAATATTGTGTCTGAATAGTAATCTTTAGCATAGTGTTGTGATGAGTCTACATCAGTGGTTGAAAAAAATTTCTTCTGAAATTTCTTCAGCTTAGATATGTATCAACATTTATTTATATTATATTTTTCAGAAAACTATAAATTCATCAGAACAGAATACAACATGTGTTTTCCTAGATATACCAATACAAACAGGGTGAGTTAGTTGGAATGCATTCAGCCAATGAGGGAAAAATGAACTGAACAATGGAGGGGATTTTGACTACAAGTTAAGTTTGTCAGTATATGCCAACTACCTGTCATTCATTGTTTGGTATTACTGGTCATGTACTGATATAAGTGTTACTTCAATTTCTTGCTTTCTAGTGATGTTTTTAAGTTGACAACATTATTATTGTTAGTGCAAAGTTATGATGAATATTGTCTTAGATCTGTGTTATTCTTGGGTCACTGGTCACAAAGAGGATGCATAAAGAATGTTCAACTTTCAAGTTTTTCAGAAACTGTTTGTGAATGCAATCACCTGACTCACTTTGCCATTCTACTCAGTCCTAAGCCTCCAGCGTACAGTGATCCAGTGAAGCTGTCTCTGAACTATATCAGCACTATTGGTGTTGTCATATCATTACTAGCAATGATAATAACAGTATTTACATTTAGTGCATTAAAGTAAGCTCAAAAAAGTTTTTAAAAAATCAATAAAAATGAATTCTTTCATATTATGTCTTAGAGCTCTTCGAAATCTGAGAAGTTTTATTCGTATTAATTTATGCATTAATCTTGGAATTGCTCAAGTCATTTTCATAGCTGGAGTAGACAAAACAGGTGCAAGCAGTGACCATGTTCCACCTCACTGCAAGATGGTAGCTGTTCTTCTTCACTACTTCTTCTTAGCTACATTTATGTGGATGCTAATGGAAGGAATCTTTCTATATTTGACTCTTGTGAAAGTATTTTTATTTAAAACAAAAAGATACTTGATGTTATTTACTGTTTTATCGTATGGATTTCCTCTACTTTATATGTCATTATTATCTCTACCACTCGGTTTCGGACTTCGTGGAGATAGCAACTACGGATATCAGCAAGCGTACGTTGTGATGAATTCAAATATTGTTGTTTCCGAGTTATCATTGATAAATGTATGTTGAGTTGTAGTCGATAATTAAAGCATTACGGTAACACTAGGCTAGCTATCAATCATATGAAGTATTTGTAGTTAGGACCATCCATTTATATTGCAAATATTGGCTAGCAAGTGAAATGGAATGTACAATCCATTTTGATGCTATTACTACTTTTTAAATATTTTTTCTGCCTGCACGATAAGAACCAAGAATTATAATAGTCAAAAGCTGTTATTACTGTTATTTTGGTGTCATATAGGTGCTACTTGTCAGCAAAAACTCACTTTATTTGAAAATTGGGGATGTTTGTTTATTTATTGGCGAGCGAGCGAAGCGAGTGAGACAGTATTAGGGGTGGATAATGCAAAATTGGGTATATGTTATTCAGCGAGCGAGCAAAGCGAGCTAAGCTGACTATCAGTTGTGTTCAATTGAGATTTCAGATATATACTAGACATGTGCTTGAGCACAAATGGCGAGCGAGCCTAAAGACTATACTATTTTTATTTTGACTTCTAACACTGAAGTTACTGAAAATAAGGTCCAGTTTTTAAATTTAGCATACAGGGTAAAGGGATTTTAGTGCCATAGTAACAACTCTCTGCAACTGCTTGGAAGGAAAAAAAACTACAACAAAACAATACACGTTATTTAAAAGTTTTCTTTGTGATATTCTTTAGCTAAGTAGTGGTTGTAACACACAATGCTTTGACACAACTGGACATACACCTACACAGACTTACCATAGCGGTAGTCTAGTGGACAATGTATTTTCAAGTAAATACTTTTGCCACGGCTTATAACCATGACAAAGAGCGCAGTTATTTAAACGTTTTCTTTGTGATATTCTTTAGCTAAGTTATGGTTGTAACACACAATGCTTTGACACAACTGGACATGCACCTACAGACTTACCTTCGAGGTAATCTAGTGGACAATGTATTTTCAAGTAAATACTGTTGCGCACGGCTTATAACCATGACAAAGAGCGCATTGACTTACCACCGCCACTAACTCGAATAGAAATGGAAGTCCCTTAAGTTTTCACGTTTTAACTGCACCCGCAAAAGAATTCAAAACGGTAAACAATTCAATTTCTAGGGTGATACAGGTACGGATCGATAAACCAGAGGATTCTGTTTAGTGCAATTTGGGACGGGGTCGACCATATAACTAACACAAAAACGCGAGGGTCAAAGTACAAAATGACATATGTATGTCCAAACATAATTCAGCGAGCGAGCGAAGCGAGCGAAGCTGACTCTCAATCGTGTTCAATTGAGATTTCAGTATATATATAACTAGTGATGTGCTTCAGCACAAATGGCGAGCGAGCCTAAAGACTATACTATTGTTATATGAATGACTTTGACTTCTAACACTGAAGCTACTGAAAATAAGGTCCAGGTTTTAAATTTCGCATACACGGTAAAGGGATTTCAGTGCCATAGTAACAACTCTCTGCAACTGCTTGAATTGAAGGAAAAAAACAACAAGAAAACAATACACGTCAATCAAAAGTTTTCTTTGTGATATTCTTTAGCTAAGTAGTGGTTGTAACACACTATGCTTTGACACAACTGGACATGCACCTACACAGACTTACCTTCGCGGTAGTCTAGTGGACAATGTATTTTCAAGTAAATACTGTTGCGCACTGCTTATAACCATGACAAAGAGCGCATTGACTTACCACCGCCACTAACTGGAATAGAAATGGAAGTCCCTTAAGTTTTCAAGTTTTAACTGCACCCGCAAAAGAATTCAAAACGGTAAACAATTCAATTTCTAGGGTGATACGGGTACTGATCGATAAACCAGAGGATTCTGTTTAGTGCAATTTGGGACGGGGTAGACCACATAACTAACACAAAAACGCGAGGGTCAAAGTACAAAATGACATACGTACGTCCAAACATATATACAAATAAACTAGTGGTGTGCTTGAGCACAAATGGCGAGCGAGCCTGATAGTTAGGTAACATAAAATGTTACTATGTTTTAGCTTACTTCATGCAAACACTATAATAGCAGTTATGACATTTGATTTCAGCAAACAAATACAAAATCACTCTCTTACCTTATTAATGGTAACTTTTGTAGTATCAAACATCAACCATTCTGATAATCTCAATCACCATTAACTCTTGAACAAGCTCTCAGCTACGATAAAAAATAAACCAGTGTTATTATTTGTAATTTTAGCCAACAAATATGGAATTACTACTTACATCATTCTTGAGTATTGATAACTTCTGTAGTATCAAATTGAAGTTATTTTGACCATCTGAATTACATTGAATTCTTGACAACAAGCTCTCACCTACAAAAACAAAAGACAATCAATTTTAGCACACAATACAAAATTACTTTCTTACCTCATTTTCTTGAGCAGTGGTAACTTTTGTAGTACCAAATTTGAGCCAATCTGACTATTTGAATTTACCAGTCACTGTTGACTAGCTCTTAGCTACAAAAAAAAAAGGCCAGAGTTAATTTTGCATATTTAGCTAACAAATATGGAATTGCGTACTTATCTCAGCTTCCCTCGAGAAGTAGTAGCTTCCATAGCATTAATACTACGGCATTCTGACTACCAACGGCTCTTGACAACCAACAACCGGCACTCCGTATCCCCCCATAAACGGCGAAGTTTTGAAATTAAGTCTGGAAAAGGGTCTTCAATGCCATAGTAACCTGTCGAATCAACTTTTTGTGTCTTGAAAACAAGCGTTTTAGCAGGAATTTTCTCATACTTTGGAGCTTAAGTATAAAGTAAGGTTGCTTAATGCTGTAGTTTCAGAATAAACTGGAGTCAAGCCTAAATAGCCGTGTTTTTAGGAGAAAAAAGTTCCCCGCGCGCGCGTTTAAAGAGCATACGTACCATCCATACATACATACATATATATAACATATACCCGTTTTGCATTATCCACCCCTAATACTGTCTCGCTCGCTACGCTCGCTCGCCAATAAACATCCCCGATTTTTTCATTTTTACCCCTGTAAGTGTCTCGCTCGCTACGCTCGCTCGCCAAATTATATAGGTATGTATGCGTACGTCAAAAATTTCGCCCGCGCTTCTAATTACGTATGTTAGGTAAAGCGTTCACAGTTCCAGTATTTTTCAATTAACGAGAACGGAGAATCCTGCTGCAATGCCTTACGCAACTTTGTTTCAACAAAAACGTTTATAGCTACTCCCTTCTTGAAACAATTGTGAAGTCTTTGTCAAGCTGCGCTTCTTTGCCACTGCTTTCTAAGTTTATTCAGGTAATTCTGTTATTGTTAACTCTTCATGTCTAATCATTGCTATTATTTAGTGTTTTCCTTCACAAATCATCTTTACCTATACATACTCATATATTTACTCGCTCGCAATGCATTTGCGCTATTCGAACGACACCACTAGTACAAACTAGTGGTGTGCTTGAGCACAAATGGCGAGCGAGCCTCATAGTTAGGTAACATAAAATGTTACTATTTTTAGCTTACTTCATGCAAACACTATAATAGCAGTTATGCCATTTGATTTCAGCAAACAAATACAAAATCACTCTCTTACCGATTAATGGTAACTTTTGTGGTATCAAACATCAACCATTCTGATAATCTCAATCACCAGTAACTCTTGAACAAGCTCTCAGCTACGATAAAAGATAAACCAGTGTTATTATTTGTAATTTTTTAGCCAACAAATATGGAATTACTACTTACCTCAATTTCCTTAGTATTGATAACTTCTGTAGTATCAAATTGAAGTTACTTTGACCATCTGAATTACCTTGAATTTTTGACAAGCTCTCAGCTACAAAAACAAAAGACAATCAATTTTAGCACACAAATACAAAATTACTTTCTTACCTCATTTTCTTGACCAGTGGTAACTTTTGTAGTACCAAATTTGAGCCAATCTGACTATTTGAATTTACCAGTCACTGTTGACAAGCTCTTAGCTACAAAAAAGAAAGGCCAAAGCTAATTTTGCATATTTAGCTAACAAATAATGTAAAATTACGTATTTACCTCAGCTTCCCTCGAGAAGTAGTAGCTTCCTTAGCATTAATACTACGGCATTCTGACTACTAACGGCTCTTGACAACCAACAACCGGCACTCCGTATCCCCCCATAAAACGGCGAAGTTTTGAAATTAAGTCTGGAAAAGGGTCTTCAATGCCATAGTAACCGGTCGAATCAACTTTTTGTTTCTTGAAAAGCAAGCATTTTAGCAGGTATTTTCTCACACTTTGGAGCTTAAGTATAAAGTAAGGCTTGCTTAATGCTGTAGCTTCAGAATAAGCTGGGGTCAAGGCTAAAAAGCCGTGTTTTTTGGAGAAAAAAGTTCCACGCGCGAGCGTTTAAAGGGCATACGTACCATCCCACATACATATATACATATAACATATACCCGATTTTGCATTATCCACCCCTAATACTGTTTCGCACGCTACGCTCGCTCGCCAATAAACATCCCCGATTTTCGATTGTGTTACCCCTTTAAGAGTCTCGCTCGCTACGCTCTCTCGCCGATTATGTATGTATACGTACGTCAAAATTTTTTGCCCGCGCTTCTAATTACGTAAGTTAGGTAAAGCGTTCACAATTCCAGTATTTTTCAATTAACTATCGCGGAGAATTCTGCTGCACTGCCTTACGCAACTTTCTTTCAACCAAAAAGTTTATAGCTACTCTCTTCTTGAAACAATTGTGAAGTCTTTGTCAAGCTGCGCTTCTTTGCCACTGCTTTCGAAGTTTATTCAGGTAATTCTGTTAGTTTAGTCTGGGATCAGAGACTTTAGATTCTCTGATGCTAAGGGTTACACTGTGCGCTACACTTAGATGTAATTTCTGTCCCATTTTTCAGTAAAAAGAGTCTGCTCGCTCGCCATGCATTTGCGCTATTCGAGCGCACCACTAGTATATATGTATGTATGTGGGATAATACCTATGCCCTTTAAACGCGCGCGGGGGGAACTTTTTTCTACGGCTTTTTAGGCTTGACCCCAGTTTATTCTGAAACTACAGCATTAAGCAAGCCTTACTTTATACTTAAGCTCCAAAGTGTGAGAAAATTCCTGCGTAAATGCTTGCTTTTCAAGAAACAAAAAGTTGATTCGACCGGTTACTATGGCATTGAAGACCTTTTTCCAGACTTAATTTCAAAACTTCGTCGTTTTATGGGGGGATACGGAGTGCCAGTTGTTGGTTGTCAAGAGCCGTTGGTAGTCAGAATGCCGTAGTAATGCTAAGGAAGCTACTACTTTTCGAGGGAAGCTGAGGTAAATACGTAATTCCATATTTGTTAGCTAAATATGCAAAATTAACTCTGGCCTTTCTTTTTTGTAGCCAAGAGCTTGTCAACAGTGACTTGTAAATTCAAATAGTCAGATTGGCTCAAATTTGGTACTACAAAATTACCACTGCTCAAGAAAATGAGGTAAGAAAGTAATTTTGTATTTGTGTGCTAAAATTGATTGTCTTTTGTTTTTGTAGGTGAGAGCTTGTTGTCAAGAATTCAAGGCAATTCAGATGGTCAAAGTAACTTCAATTTGATACTACAGAAGTTATGAATTCTCAAGAATGATGTAAGTAGTAATTCCATATTTGTTGGCTAAAATTACAAATAATAACACTGGTTTATTTTTTATCGTAGCTGAGAGCTTGTTCAAGAGTTACTGGTGATTGAGATTATCAGAATGATTGATGTTTGATACTGCAAAAGTTACCATTAATCAGGTAAGAGAGTGATTTTGTATTTGTTTGCTGAAATCAAATGTCATAACTGCTATTATAGTGTTTGCATGAAGCAAGCTAAAAATAGTAACATTTTATGTTACCTAACTATCAGGCTCGCTCGCCACTTGTGCTCAAGCACACCACTAGTATGTATATATGTATGTATGGATGGTACGTATGCCCTTTAAACTCGCGCGCGGGTGCCGTTTCCCTTCTAAAAACACGGTTTTTTAAGCTTGACCCCACTTTCTTCTGATACTACAGCTTTAAGCAAGTCTTACTTGAAACTTGGGCTCCAAATTGTGAGATAATTCCTTCCAAGCGCTTGTTTTTTAAGTCCCAAAAAGTTACTGCGAACGTTACTAGCTATGGCAGTTAAACTACCAAATGAAATTTGAAAAACTTCGTCGTTTTTGGGGGCTGCTAAATGCCGCTCGTTGGTGGTCAAGTGCCACTGGTAGCCAGAGCGGAAACCACTGGAGCCACCATTTCTTGGGAGAAGCTGAGAAAACTAAGTAGTTCCATATTTGTTAGCTAAAATTACAAAAATAACTCTGGCTATGTTTTTTTTTTGGTAGAGCTGCCAGTTTGTTCACCAGTTACTGGAATTGAGGTAGTCAGAATGGCATAAATTGGATACTACAGAAGTTATCACTATTCCTGAAATTGGGTAAGAGAGTAGTAATTCTGGTCAACTACTATTTACTTTTTTGCACGAACTAAGCTAAAGTATATTATTTAACAATACATAGGTGTAGAAAGCAATTTTAATTGGCCAATCAAGCGGTCATATTTGCCATGCCTACAATATTGGATGGGGTTTAAATAGTTTAAATATTGCTTTATAAAAAATTGACATAATTAGTAAATAAATGATGTAAAATTGATGAAAGCATGATAAATACTAATCAATCACACCCATTAGCTAATTATACCTTTTCAAGGGATAATTTTTAAGCGAAAACGTTTAAATAACGTGTATTGTTTTTTTCCCCCCCCCCCTTCAATTCAAGCAGTTGCAGAGAGTTGTTACTATGGCAGTGAAATCCCTTTACCGTGTATGCGAAATTTAAAAACTGGACCTTATTTTCAGTAGCTTCAGTGTTAGAAGTCAAAATCATTCATATAAAAATAGTATACAGTGCTGTATGTGTAATAGAAAGCTAAAAATTTGTACTATTATACATTAATGTCATATTAACATACAGACAAAACAATTTTGTGGGTTTGTGGTTATTGTTGTGGTTATAGGTGATGGAACTGGGAGCTTTAAGACAGTGAATTTGGAAGGGTTAAAGCTGAAAAAAGAGAAATTATTTTTCCTTATCTCTATAACTTGGTATACTGATACTTTAATACCTGAAGTTTCATATGAGCCTGATTTTGTGGGCAGACGAAATTTAAATCTTGAAATATTTTCAATTTTAAGAAAAAAAAGTGTTTAAGCCAGGATTTTTGAATTTATTGAGTTATATCTCTAAAAATTTGACACATGATGTAAAATTGCCTTAGAATTATTATGTATAACTTTGGTAGCTATACCTTGAAAATGAAGTGAGTTGTGGCGTTTTTCACCAAAAAAAAATTACGCACGGTAAGGGTCATCAAATGATGACGTTTAGAGCGGTTGTGAGCCTTTAGTTCACGTAAACGTGACGTCACAAAAAAGCGCATGCATATTTGTGTCATCATGGTACGAGGGCGCCAGTTTACCGCTAATTGTTGCACGGGTATGGCTGCTTTAGATACGGTTGTATCTCAGGCCCTTGGGATCAAGTTTTACGGCGCTACTGCCTATCACGGCCAGCGTTTTAGCTGCCGTCTGGAGCTGCACAACTCGTAGGACTCCAACTGCATCGCCCTGATGGGAGCCTTGGGGAGTATTAAACTCCTTCAGCTTTTCTTCAGCTCTTGAAAAGGAGGACCTCTTGGATAGGCTTGGCTCCAAGTTAGTAATACCAGCCAACAATTCTGACTGATTTCAACTTCGATTACTGCTGCTAGTAGAACGAAGAGAATCAATTCAGCCGCTTGCAGTTAGGGAATGTCCCGTCTTACTGCTCAGGGAAATAACCGTTCGACCTTAGCTCGTTAACTAGCTACGTTTAATGACGAACTACCGCAAAATCTTGACGTCAACAAAAATGACGTAAAATGTATTAGAGTGAATGAGAAAAGTGCTGTTCTCCATTTTCCATTCTCTAAACAGGCAGTTTTACTATTGTAAACATTATTGGGATGATGAAGAAAGGTATGTGTATGTTAAATGACTGTAGTGAGGGTTTATACAGTAGTTTAAAAAAAATCCACTCTTTAAGTTCGAAGCACTGTAGTCTTTAGGCTCCCTCGCCATTTGTGCTCAAGCACATCACTAGTTTATCAGTATATATAGACGTACGTATGTCATTTTGTACTTTGACCCTCCGTATTTTTGTGTTCACTCCGTGTTCGCCCCCGTCCTAAACTTCACTAAACAGAATCCTCTGGTTTAGCGACCATTACCCGTATCACCTTAGAAATTGAATTGTGTACCGCTTTGAATTCTTTTGCGTGTGCAGTTAAAACTCTAAAACTGATGGTAGTTCCATTTCTATTCAAGTTAGTCGCTATTTGTCACAGTTATAAGCCCTGCTCAACAGCATTTACTGGAAAATTCATTGTCCACTAGACGAACCACGAAGGTAAGTCTTGCGTAGGTATGTTCAGTTGTGTGAAAGTATTGTGCGTTACAAATACTATTAAGAATATCACAAAGAAATTTTTAAATAACGTGACTTGATTTTGTTGATTCTTTTTCAATTCAAACAGTTGAGGGGAGTGGTTACTATGGCATTGAATCCCCTTTACTGTATATGCGTAATTTAACAACTCGACTTTATTTTAGTAGTCTGAATAACAATAGTGTAGTTTAAGGCTCGCTCGCCATTTGTGCTCAAGCACACCACTAGTTTATTTGTATTTACGTTTGGACGTACATATGTCATTTTGCTCTTTGACCCTCGCATTTTTGTGTTAGTTATGTGGTCGACCCCGTCCCAAATTGCACTAAACAGAATCCTCTGGTTTATCCATCAGTACCCGTATCACCTTAGAAATTGAATTGTTTACCGTTTTGAATTCTTTTGCGGGTGCAGTTAAAACTTGAAAACTTAGGGACTTCCATTTCTATTCGAGTTAGTGGCGGTGGTAAGTCAATGTGCTCTTTGTCATGATTATAAGCCGTGCGCAACAGTATTTACTTGAAATACATTGTCCACTAGACTACCGCGAAGGTAAGTCTGTGTAGGTTCATGTCCAGTTGTGTCAAAGCATTGTGTGTTACAACCACTACTTAGCTAAACAATATCACAAAGAAAACTTTTAAATAACGTGTATTGTTTTTTGTTTTTTCCCCCCTTCAATTCAAGCAGTTGCAGAGAGTTGTTACTATGGCACTGAAATCCCTTTACCATGTATGCGAAATTAAAAAAACTGGACCTTATTTTCAGTAGCTTCAGTGTTAGAAGTCAAAATCATTCATATAAAAATAGTATAGTCTTTAGGCTCGCTCACCATTTGTGCTCAAGCACATCACTAGTAATAGAAGCTGCACAAAAAAGTAGCATGATTTTAATTAAGCCGAAATTGGGTATAAATAATAATACTTGATTTTCCATAGAGCCTGATTTTTAGCTAAGTTTCTTACCACTATGTATCAATTATTTATCACTAGTGGTGTGCTTGAGCACAAATGGGGAGCGAGCCTTAAACTACACTATTGTTATGATTGATTTTAACAAGTAATACTCAAGCTACTAAAATAAAGTCGAGTTTTTTAATTAAGGATGCGGTAAACGGGATTCAATGCCATAGTAACCGCTCCCCGCAACTGTTTGAATTGAAAGAAGCAACAAAATCAAGTCACGTTATTTAAAGTTTTATTTGTGACATTCTTAATAGTAGTTGTAACGCACAATACTTTCACACAACTGAACATACCTACGCAAGACTTACCTTCATGGTTCGTCTAGTGGACAATGAATTTACAAGTAAATGCTGTTGAGTAGGGCTTATAACTGTGACAAATAGTGACTAACTTGAATAGAAATTGAGCTCCCATAAGTTTTTGCGTTTTAACTGCACCCGCAAAAGAATTCAAAGCAGTAAACAATTCAATTTCTAAGGTGATACGGGTAATGGTCGCTAAACCGAAGGATTCTGTTTAGTGAAGTTTGGGACGGGGTCGGACGCGGAGCGAACACAAAAATATGGAGGGTCAAAGTACAAAATGACATACATTCAAACATAATATAAACTAGTGGTGTGCTTGAGCACTAATGGCGAGCGAGCCTTAAACTACACTATTGTTAAATTTGATTTTAACAACTAACACTCAAGCTACTAAAATAAAGTCGAGTTTTTAAATTACGTATGCGGTAAAGGGGTTTCAATGTCATAGTAACCGCTCCCGCAACAGTTTGAATTGAAAAAGAAGCAACAAAATCAAATCACGTTATATAATTTTTTTTTGTGATATTCTTAATAGTAGTTGTAATGCACAATACTTTCACACAACTGAACATACCTACGCAAGACTTACCTTCGTGGTTCGTCTAGTGGACAATGAATTTTTAAGTAAATACTGTTGAGTAGGGCTTATAACTGTGACAAACCGCAAAACAATTCAAAGCTGTAAACAATTCAATTTCTAAGGCGATATGGGTAATGGTCGCTAAACTGGAGGATTCTGTTTAGTGAAGTTTGGGACAGGGTCGAACGCGGAGCGAACACACAAAAATACTGAGGGTCAAAGTACAAAATGACATGCGTACGTCCAAACATATATATATAAACTAGTGGTGTGCTTGAGCACAAATGGTGAGCGAGCTTTAAACTACACTATTGTTAAATGATTGATTATAACAACTAACACTCAAGCTACTAAAATAAAGTCGATTTTTTTAATTAAGTATGCGGTAAAGGGGTTTCAATGTCATAACCGCTCCCGCAACTGTTTGAATTGAAAAAGAAGCAACAAAATCAAATCACGTTATTTAAAAATTTCTTTGTGACATTCTTGATAGTAGTTGTAACGAACAATACTTTCACACAACTGAATATACCTATGCAAGACTTACCTTCGTGGTTCATCTAGTGGACAATGGATTTTCAAGTAAATACTGTTGAGTAGGTCTTATAACTGTGACAAATAGCGTATTAACTTACCACCACCACTAACTCGAATAAAAATGGAGCTCCCGTAAGTTTTATAGTCAGGTTCACTATGTACTTTTGTTCAAAATTTTTGGAGATTAGCAAAGTAGGATATTTTTGGAAAGCTTAGAGCATGAGGAATCTGAAAATCAATGTTTACATTTGCACAGATGCCTGTATGGCTGTCAATTTTCAGTTTCAAAATGGCCGCTAAAAATAAGGTATCTTTGCACCTAAAAATTCACTGGTGACATTTTTATACCTCTATTCATGAATATTAGGCACCATAGGTTGTGATAAAGTGAAAATAGTCATGATAAAGTGATAAATTTCACCAAAGAAGTTTCATTTTGTGGTTAACACTATAGTATAGTGGAGTTACAGTAACCACACTGCATGCATCAGCTAAATTCATGCTTGAACATGCAAACACTATGATCCTGCTTTGAAGGACAGCTGCCATCTCTGAGTCTCTACTAATACAGTTTGAATCGACTACAGTAAGCTTGTTCTTTTGAGCTAGTGTATGACTGTGTTTACTCTAGTGCGCGTGTTGTTGCTTATTCAGTTTCTGCACATCATGAGTAGTGAATTGGGAGCAAGCTCTCCATGTCTTGTCAAATCATCTAAAGAACTTGACTGGAAAGTATGTATTATCTGTCAGGAGTCCACTTCTAAAAGAGGAACTTTGGTTAAAAATCCCAAAACTGAATCATATCAGAAACTACTCAATGCAGTTAAGGTAAGGGCCAGCTTGCAGGATGGAACATACGTTGATATTCAAAGATACCTGAATCAAGTCGATAATGAAACATTCATTGAAAAAAAACCCATATGGCATCGTAGCTGTTATTCTGATGCCACAAATGCTATATCCATACAACGAGCAAAGGATCGCTTACAGCATGCTATTTGTACAGGAAGCTATGCTGCAAAAAAACGTGGGCATAAAAGAACACATTCTGAAATGGATGAAACCACAACAACTAGCAGCTCAACTCCTTTTACTAGATCTGCAACGGAGCCTTTGAGGAAAGATTACTGCTTTTTTTGTCAAAAGGACGATGGCCAGGATCTATTCACAGTACGAACTGAAAATGCTGGGAAAGCACTTCGACAAGCTGTTGAAATCTCGCAGAGCCAAGTGTTGATGACACGACTAAACAATGCAATATCGCCTAGTGATGCTCATGCAATTGATGTTCGATATCACAAGGTATGCTGGACACGCATGTATTCCATGTGCTAAGGGATGATGCTTCCAATCAAGAAAAATGTATGCAGACTCCTCTGCCAATGCAGATACCATGCTTGATTGAACTGATCAACCTTGTAGATATACACACCCAAAACAAGGCTTACCTACCCATGGACGTCATTGAGACAACTTACATATCTATGCTTGGTGGAAGAGATGAGGCACAAAAGCACACACCAACTCTGACAAGGCAATGGCTGAAGGACAAAATTCTTTCAGAGTTACCAACTGTGAAGTCAGTGAGACAGAAGGATAGAAGAAAACCATCTCTTCTTTACTGTCCTGAAGCATGCGAAGAAGACATGGTCTACTCTTCCTTGGTACAAAATGTCACCAGTGAAATAGAGAAGACAAGGAAAATACACAAGACAGCAATAATGGTACGTGATAGCATTATCAAATATGCTGGGGAGAAGGAGGAAAGCAATTCAATTATAGTATCCACCACAAGGGATGATATTCCCACTACACTCTACAGTCTGATAAGGTGGATTATGGTTGGATCGGAGGAAGAGCTACAAACAGAGGTTAAAAATAGGACAGTTGACAGATCTGCTTTGACAATTTGTCAGAATATAATGTATGCCTTCAAAACTAGGAGACAAGTACAACATATACCCAAGAAATCCTCTGAAAAATTCCGGACACCACGTTCACGAGAAAACCCACAGGTTCTAGGGTTGGCTCTCACTGTCCATCATGACACCAGGAACAAGATGTTGCTGAACTTCCTCCATGTACAGGACTACTGCATATCGTACAACCGTACTTTGCTCCTAGAAACAGCAATTGCCAATGCTGTTGTGGAAAACACAAAGAAATTTGATGGGCTATATGTACCACCTTTCCTCAAAAAGGGTACATTTGTTTTCTTCGCTATTGACAATACAGACTTTGCTGAAGACACTGTGGATGGCAAGAGCACAACACATGGCACAATCACAGCAGTGTATCAGAAGGCTAGTGCACCTGGAGAACCAATCACACCCAATCTGCAAATTAGTGAAGCCCAAAACCTATCTGTTCTTCCTTACCATGTACCCATGAAGACATGTACTAAACCAAAACCTGGGCCATACAAGAGAGAAGATGAATTTGAAGTGAATCCTGCAGGTGTTTCTGAATCATATGAATTGACCACTCTTGGATGGATGATTGCATCTGCTCTCTCAAGATCAGCAGAGGAAGCCAAGATCCCAGGCTGGGCAGGTTACAAATCACTGGTGTCACTTGGTCAATCAGTTACTCAGGTGGGTGCGTTGCCCTTACTACCAGAGGTCGCACATGAATGGCCTACAATGCTGACAGTGATGTTGCAAGCATCACAATTGAAGAGGTTAATAGTTGGTCAAGACCATCCAACTGTCATAACTTTTGACATGGCACTATATGAAAAGGCAGTACAGCTCCTAGATGCAAGACCCAACTTGAAGAATGAAATTCTTCCAAGACTAGGAGAGTTGCATACTGTGATGGCTGCTCTGAGGGCTCTAGGAACCTCGATAGAGAATTCAGGCATTGATGACACTTGGATTGAAGCAGATGTTTATGGTCCCTCAACAACAAGGCAGATCCTCAAGTGTAGCCATTACAAGAGAGCACTTCGTGCACACATCCACACATATATGGCTCTGTATGAACTTGCTCTGGAACAGTTCTTCACTGACATGCCACACCTAAAGGAAATCTGTTTGAGTCCAACAAAAGAATTACATGAGGCCTGCATTAACATGGCCTATGGTGGATCAGAGTGCATCAGGATTGCCAACACCAATCTGCTTCAAGTGCTAACCGAAGAGAACATCATTCAACAGCTCAAAACATGGGAAGATCAGAAGTCATCTAATGCTATGTTCAAGTCAATGATGAACTACCTCCACCGGGTTGAGGTCATCTTGTTATTTGTTGAAGCATCCAGAAATGCGGATATTGCTCTCCATCTGGAAGCTGGAGATGCATTGAGCAAACTTTTCTTTGCTTTTGATCGAATAAAGTACAAACGACTCTGGCCAAGATATATTGCTGACATGCATGAATTGAAGACAAAGCATCCAGCAACATGGAAAGAACTTGAAGACGGAAACATTTCTGTCACCAAGAGTGAGATACCATTTGTTTCAATAGGTCCTGACCATGCCTGTGAGCACCTCAACAGGATGATGAAAGTCCATTCTGGCTTAGTTGGCATTTCAAATAATCCAAATGCTAGGCAGCGGTTCTTCTTGGCTTCTCCAGAGATGTCACGTTTATCAACTGAGTTTAAAGGGCAGTTTGGGCTAAAGGCGAACAAGCCAGAAGAACATCATGACGTACAACCTTCTGTTATCCGACAAGAACATCAAGCTGTTGACAAAATCAAAGCTGCAATACTGAGTCATTGTAATCCATTCGCTGTTGAAGGCAACCAGCTGTATAATTTCATCACAAATGCATATGTACCAAAAGAACATGTTGCACAAATCTTAAATGCTGATGAAATTGGTCAGAAGCTTTATACAGAGTATGTTGCTGAACGTATCAATGGAGATGCCAGTCTTTGGGCACGGGTCAAAAAACAGAACAACAAAATGTATATGTCTGGCAACAAGAAGCTAACTGTAAAGATCCGTGACCAGACAGTTGACCTGAAAGAGACCAAAAACTTGTATGGCCGTCTGATGATTTTGACTAGATCCAACAGGGATATCGACCAAAAGAATGCAGTTGCTAACTATGAATTCACCCTGACTCCAAGAGCACTTTTTGCACCAGATGGATCGATGCTGCCATGTACTGACAAGTCAAAACTGATACACAACCTTGAGAAATTAGCAAGCTCAGTTGAGACTAATCAACATACCGAAATCTTGGCTTCCAACGAGCAGGATGATCCCTTGGATGATCCAATATCAAAGATCGCTATTGTTGATGGAATGGTTCTTGTCCAGAAGATGACGAAAAATAAAAAAGGGACATTCAGTACAGTTAAAGATCTAGCCCAGAGCTTCAACGACAGGCTTACAACTTTGACAGCAGGATTCAGTGAGGTTATCCTGGTCTTCGATACCTACAAACCTGACTCATTGAAAGGGAAAACGAGAGATAGACGACGACAAGGAAAGGCTCCTGTACAGTACAAGATTGAAGATGATACAAAAATCAACCATATTCCCCTGACAAGGTTTTTATCAGATGAAAAAACAAAAGCAGACTTGACAGTCTACCTTGCTGAAGCAACAATCAATTGCAAAATAGGATCACCTCAACTTGTCATCACGTCTGCATCAGGTAAAACAAGATGCAATAGAGACATAGAGTTTGAAGACAATAATCATGAAGAGGCCGACACGCTCATGATCTGTCTGGCAACCAAATCATCGCAGAGGTGTCCAAATGCAGAACTAGTGTTTTTCACTCCAGATACAGATGTTTTGATTCTGGTCATAGCACACTATGACCAGCTTTGTAAAAGGACGTCAATTTCAATGGTGTCAGGTATCATACATATTCAACCAATCTGGAGAGCTTTGGGAAGGGAAAAGGCACAAGCTTTACCTGTATTCCATGCATTCACTGGAACAGACAATGTTGGAAAGTTCTCAGGAATAAGCAAAACAAAATGGTTTCAGCAATACATGAAAGCTGATGTGGGCTTACCCAGAGCACTCCTGAAACTACCAGTTGAAGGGGATCTAACACAGGAAGTGAAAGATGAACTGGAGAAGTTTGTCTGTTTGAAGTACTGTCCAAAGGGTGTTCGTATTACCAATATCCCTGACTTGAGATGGCATTTATTCTGCAAACAACTTGCAGAAAGCAACAAGTTGCCACCTACACTTGGTGCACTAGAAGAACACATAAAGCGTGTACGTTTACAAAGCCGGGTATGGTACCAAACCACAATCATGCAACAACAGCCTTTTGAGCCGCTACAGTTTGGTTACTATAAGGACACAGATGACCAGTTGCTGCCAGTCACCACGTTAGTTCTTCCTGCACCACAGGCCATCATTGAGATGGTTAGATGCCAATGCAAAACTAACTGCTCCACGTTAAGATGTTCTTGTCAGCGAAGCAACTTACCTTGCACAGAACTCTGCTTATGTGATGTAGATGGTGAATGCACAAATGATGAAGACAGTAACATCATGAATGATGACAGTGAAAATGATGATAATGATTACTTGTAGTTGACATTACCATGAAGTATATATCATTCTACTAAAATATCAATTTAATAGTATAAAACATTTTGGTATGAAGTTTCTATGCCAATAAAAGGGTTTTATTGGCGGCCATTTTGAAACTAAATATTGACAGTCATGCAGCCATTTGTGCAAATGTAAACATTGATTTTCAGATTCCTCATGCTCTAAGCTTTCCAATAATGTGCTACTTTGCTAATCTCCATACATTTTGGACGAAAATTTAATTTTTACAATAGTGAACCTGACTATTAACTGCACCCGCAAAAGAATTCAAAGCGGTAAACAAATCAATTTCTAAGGTGATACGGGTAATGGTCATTAAACCGGAGTATTCTGTTTAGTGAAGTTTGGGACGGGGTCGAACGCAGAGCAAACACAAAAATACGGAGGGTCAAAGTACAAAATGACATACGTACGTCCATATATACTGACAAACAAACATTCCCGATTTTCAATTGTGTTTCCCCTGTAAGTGTCTCGCTCGCTACGCTTGCTCGCCAATAAATAAACAAACATCCCCGATTTTCAATTGTGTTACCCTGTAAGTGTCTCGCTCGCTATGCTCGCTCGCCAATTAACAAAAATAAGAATAATAATTGCAATTTAGACTAACCAATTCCTCATAAAACCATGCTATAATGACATGACATGCTAAAGTGCAGAGGTAGAAGTGTTATTATAGACACATAAACTATATAACATGGCACATGAATGCAAGATTACAGACTGAACACATCCTCTCACCTATAAAACGGAAGTTAATGGATAGGTTAGAAAATTTTGCATGCATATAGATTTGAGTGTGTTACTGTGCTGTTCCAAATAATTACTGCTGTAATTTTTATCATACAATAGGTAGAGTCTGGGTGTGGCCACAAAGTAACAACACTTTTTAAGATCCTGCATGTGACCTTACATTAAAATTCAACAATTAGTGGCTCCATGTTGGGTCTTTTAAATGAGATTTCTTGTCTCTCCTGATTCAGTCTCATGGCTATTTTTCTGTCACTTACTATTGATATCATTACGGTCAGTGGTGCATAAAGTGGGATTTCAGAGTAAGCATGATTTTCAAGTACTGAGTTTAAAACATTGCTGAAGTATTCAGTAACTGGGTAACAGGCTACCTTACTATGTAATACAGTCACCTGTGTGGGCTACTTGTAATCTCCCTTAAACAGTTAAAGTACTAGCAATTACTGTTCATTACTTACTTTGTACACTTTGGTTGAGAACAATTCCATTAAAAAAATACTTCAAAACAATGACAATATTTTCCGCCATGTTCTGGCTGGACAAAAGAGTAATCCACTCTTTCTACATCTGACAGGGAACAATTGCTGGGAGCAGGAACAGAGGAATTATAGTCTATCCAATAAGATTCAGTCAGATTGTATTTCTTTATTTCGTATGTCAGTCTGAGTCCTGTAGTAAGGAGAGCTGCATTACCGCCCACACATTTGCCCTGGAGTGTTGTGAATAATCCATCACTAATTCTCACTGGAACAGGACTACTCCATCGAATAGAAGGAACAGGAAAGGAGCAATTAGAATCTTCATGAGCCTTAACTCTGGCCAACAAGAGTACTGCCACTGTAGAGACAAGTATAATACACACCATTCTCTTATTCTTTAGATAGAATAATTTCTGATGATTGAGACAGAATGAACAAATTGTTTGCTTATATAACAATTTAGGATATTGAAGGAAGTGGTTGTAGGAAGCACACGCACACACAAACTAGATGGATGTAATTTTGTGAGCACATTTGTCATTATATCCTGTAATTAAGTGCTTCAATGAACAAATCAATGAACCAGATTTCCATTGTACAGTAGCTTTGAATGAGATTGTGTCAGACTAAGATCATTTTTATACATATACACGACTTAAGATTTATGAAAACTAATTAACTAGTGCAAGTTGAAAGAATTGAATTTACTAAATTTTGTTGGGTTTTATTTAATTTGATTTTGTTTATATTTTTATTGTTTTTTATCATAACCTTGCATTATTCTCTTACTTTTGCAAAAATCTATACCTGTTTTATAGCTACAATTATATCATTGAAGCAGTTACAGTATGTACAGCGTCAAATTGATTGTTTATTTGATTAAACATACACGCACTGAGTAAGGCTGTAGTATTACCCAGCATGAAGCCACAATATATTTTATAAGTGCTTGAAAATGTTGTTAAATAAATATATAATCAATATTGAAAAATGAGAGAATTACGTGTTTTACATTGTTACAATGTTATAATTATAAGTAACACTCCTTATGGCAGAGGACCCATATTTGTGGATGCTTGAGCACCCCCTCGTCTATACCCATGGATACATTTTTGTCTTAGTTTAATTAATAGGAAGCTACTGTTCTGCAGAACATTATAGACAATTACTAGAAAATACGTTTTTTATTGAATTCTTAGAAAAGATTCTTACATGGTTGTTGGTGCTAACTAACCTATTAATGAAAAATGTGGTACAATGGCTCCATAATTATTTCTTCTAAAAAAGTTATGAGGCTCCAATGGACAAGTAATTGCAGCTGCTCTCCACAGAGAAAGCTACTTTTGTTTAATGAACTAAAAAAGGAGTAATTTTCTTGATAAGTTCAGATGAAGGAATGAGCTTATCTTATTCAGGCTGGCACTCAGACATGATATGATACTGTCTGAAGAGCAGTGCACAAAATGTGAATGTCTCCTAACTGGTATATAGTAACAATAAATCAATGTTATTTGCTTGTGTTTTGTTCAGCATTTTTCTAGCCAACTGTGGTAACATAATGCTCACCTTATCCCATTGGCAAGCGAGCGTAGCAAGTAAGACACTTACAGGGGTAACACAGTTGAAAATCGGGGATATGAGTTTGAATATTTACATGTGTGGACGTACGTCACCCGGTTCAGGCACTCTTCTGTTCAAATGTGATTAAAAAACCTGGCACTTTTTTTTATCACTTTTGAACCTAAAAGTGCTGATTAAAGCCACGCCTCTCTCCGACCTACTGCCTTTCCACCTACATAGTGAGCTCCTTTTTTTGCATTTGGGAAGCCTTAGTACAGAGCATGGTTGAATAGCTGCGATAGCGATCGAGCTGCCGACTTCGGAGGAAGTGTAGAAGTTAGGGAGAGGGGGAAAGCGTTTAGGCTCCCCGTATGCATGTGTTGGAAGAAGCTGCTGATGATACTGGCTTAACTGTGCAACAAGTAGCAGTAAGTTACAAAGATGTGGCTTATAAGACTGGGTATATTATTTATTTGGTCTAGGATCGTATGAACAAGGAATAGTACAACATAGAGCATGCCAGAAACACTGGATCAGTGAAGATTTTTTAAGATACCTTTGACGTCCAGGCAGAATTTTCAACAGGAGTAGGCAAAATGAAATGCTTAGGTGAAGTGATATTTAATGATGCAATTTAAGTTGTTGTTTTTGTTGTTTTTGTTTTTATTTATTTGTTTTTGTTTTTGTCTAGAGTAGTTTGTATTACAGAGATTTATGGAATAGTTGGGTCAACAAACAATTTCCCCCTCAAAATAACAATATTCTGTCATCTTTTAAAAGTATTTGCATATATAACTATGGTACAAAATAGTTGAACCACGTCGGCAACTTTTGGTATTATTGCTAGATAGTCGCCCTCTCCCTAGGGCTTCCTCCTCAAGATCGGGTTGGTTATCAGCGATAATTCCTCAAACGCATGGTTCAACTATTACATACCGTATTATATAAATAATAATTAAACCATTGGTGTGAAGAATTATTGCTCCAGCCCAGAGAGGTGTTTATCTAGTGATAATTCTGAATTGCCGTGGTGTAACTATTTCATTCCATGGTTATCATTTTATACTGTCTAAACGACCAAATAATAGCAGGTATTTTGATGGTAAAAATTTGTCCAACATTAACAGTTGCTAGCAAGTACCCTGCCACACAGTGGCAATTGACGTATTACAAAGTAAGAATGCAGTAGCATGAGTTTTTTTATTCATTGTTATCAATCTCTACCACTTTCCCTCTCTTGCTCTCTTTTTCCCTGAACTATTTCGGGTTTTCTTATCTCCCTCCTTCCTTTCTTCAGCTCTTCTTCTTAAGTCATGGAGTCTCTTCTCCTCCTTTGTCTATCTCTCCTGCTTCTGAATCTCTCTGTCCTTCTATCATGATTGTGGACTTACACTTTGCGAACCTTTTGCTTCTCTATCATTCTTTCGCCTTCCTTTTTGAAGTCTACGCCGCCTTCCCTCACGGATTTCACCCACTTTTAGTTAATGCAATTATCGTTTTTACTAAATGTTATTTAGCGTATTGATCTATGGATTAATGTTAAAATATTTTGAGAATTTAATATTAATAAATCCGAAATATAGCTGAGCTATCTCACTTACTATTATAGTGCTCTAGCACCACTAGTAATAATACTAGTGATGTGCTTGAGCATAAATGGCGAGCGAGCCTAAAACTACAAAGAGATTGGTTTTAAATTCTAACACTCAAGCTACTAAAAGAAAAGTTCGAGTTTTAAATCACATGTATAGGGTAAAGGGGATTCAATGCCTTAGTAACCACTTGCCGTAACTATTTGAATTGAAGAAAAGCAACAAACAACAAAACAAATCATGTTATTTAAACGTTTTCTTTGTTATATTCTTTAGTTAAGTAGTAGCTCTAACACACACTACTTTCACACAACTGGGTATACCTACTCAAGACTTATCTTCATGGTTAGCCTAATGGCCAATGAATATTCAAGTAAATACTATTGCTTAGGCTTCCTGGAAAAGAATTCAAAACGGTAAACAATTCCATTTCTAGGATGATACGGGTAATGATCGATAAACCAGAGTATTCTGTTTAGTGAAGTTTGGGACGGGGTCGACCACCGAACACACAAAATTCCAGGGTCAAAGTACAAAATGAAATACGTACATCCAAACATTATAAGCAAATATCCCCGATTTTCAATTAGGTTACCCCTGATAGTGTCTCGCTCGCTTCGCTCACTTACCAATTATACAAACAGCTTTGTCCCTAGCAGCTGTTTATTGAAATACCACTTTGGCACGCATATGTGAGTCTGTATGTGTATATATGAATGAACTTTCCCATACAAACCTCAATTTTTGTATTGTTTCAATTGCTTCATCACAGCCAAAGTTCTCTGTAAATGTATTGTGTTGTGTTGTGGACCAAAGCCAAAGCTCCTTCCATTGTCAATACTTTTTAGTTATCGTTTCACTATCATTCAACATTTATAATTATCTAGCATGCACAATTCTTTTGTATTTGTACATGCGTATTATATCACTTTAGCATAACACCTGATGTTAGTAGCAACAGCATAAATGGTGCTTATTCATGATTAATTCGTGAGCTGAAACGGTTAGGTAAAGCAATGTAATTGAATGAATGGGTATATTTTTTAGTTTCTCACCTCTAGCTTCACACTCATACTGAAATTGAAATTTAACAGCACTCTTGAGGTCAAAGTGCACTTTCCATGTAATAGTATTTTATCAGGATCTCTTATAGTTTGCTATGCTTTCAAAGCTGTAAGTTTTAGTTATCCAGCTGTGCTCCTGTAATGACGCTAATAATATGGTGGTGCAGTCTTATGATGGGTCTCATAGTCGACTATGTGTTGTTGATCAACAAGGTAAACTAAATTTCAAGTCCTCACATCTACCCCAAGGATAGCCAGTTTTTATAGGCACAAACTTTAATTTATTAGGGTTCTTACGATGTTGGCACAAGAATTAAAGGCAGCCGAACTCACTAGCTTCACTTACTTGCTAATAATTGTTATTATTGTTATCGCAGTCTACAGGTTAAGCACCCAATATCACGAAAGCGCCCACTCTGTCCATTTCTTTAATAAATATAAACGTCATCACTAACCAAGTTAATGCCCAGGTTTTAAATTGCTTATACGAACAGGTATTCATTGTCAATTATGTGACCAGCAATAGAAATCGTTCCTCCACCCGATTCGTTTTAAAGTATGGGAACTAGAACACTTACCATTGAGTGTTTGTCCGCCCAAATTTTTTAAAGTACCTCAGAATACAGTGACTAGAAGGTGAATAAGCCATGCACTCTGTCTGAACTCCGTAGCAACTCTGAGATCGTCAGAAATTGAGCTTCATCTATAATACCGTTAGAAACGATAAGTCAGAATTTTTAGCTCTTTTCTGCAGACTATTACACTTGAATGATCTAGTGCTCAATTAAGCATAGCGGCTAGTTACTCAGTATAAGCATTACAACTCGCACTTGAATGAACCGAACATTGCACTGGGAATGTCGCTTCCTGCGCAATGTTCCGCTGTTACACTGTTAAAAATGGGGTGTATGGGAATCCCATTTTGGGGTGTCCAGGTAACACTGGCTGTACTACTCCGCATAGGGTGTTTCCATTTCACCTAGAGGAAGTGTTCAGTTACACCCCTGTACACCCTTCATTATACCAAATGGGGTGTTGTGATACACCCATGTCCAAGTTCTATTACACCCCTATTAGGTCTCATAATGCACCAAATATGGTGTTATTGATACTCTACCAATGGGGTGTTGTGATACTCCCTTAAACTAGCTACTACAACACTCCAAATGGTGTTCTACAATACTCACTTTATAGCCATATATTTTAGTGTGTAAAATTTATTCCAGTAATCAGCAAATGCAATAAATATTAGTCCGTGATGTGACATTGTATCTGTGTGATAGGTGAAGAATTAACTGTTCATGAATGAATGAAGATGCTCAGGACTTCTTCATACAGCCAGGATGATTAGAACTGTTCATCACTCATGTCAGCTGTGATCTACAAACAGCAACAATAAACAAAAAACAACAAAACATAATGGTAATTGACTTCGGATATTCCATACCCTTGCCCAAATCTCAGCATGTCATACTTTTTTCAAAAGTAAATTTAAATAAAACATATATTGTACTTGTTTAAAAATGACGACAACAACAATAGTAATGTTTAGAAGACAATAAGGACCCAACTTCGTTTATTATTCCATGGACATAATTTGACACTCAAGTCATGTCCCACACTTTCTCTTGAAGTCTTTATGAAGTTCATCCACACTTTCATTTAACCTATTAGTATCATATCAACACTATATGATTGGAAACATTCTACTAAGTGTCTTTTGTATTGATACCCACTTGTGTACAAACTGACTGTTCAGTTCCCTATCAGTCTTACTGCACACTTCATGTAATAGCTAAAAACAAACTAAAATATTTCTCTCTCCTCCCCACCATACACTCACACTATGACGATCAAATAATTTTCAAATATAGCTTAAGCAAGGTCCTTTACCAATAAGAAGTGCCCATGATACAGACCTTTATGAAGTGCCTGTGACCCTTTACCAACATGAAGTGTCTATAACACAGACCTTTATAAAGTGCCTGTGACCCTTTACCAATACAAACATGATACAGACCTTTATGAAGTGCCTGTGACCCTTTACCAACATGAAGTATCTATAATACAGACCTTTATGAAGTGCCTGTGACCCTTTACCAACATGAAGTATCTATAATACAGACCTTTATAAAGTGCCTGTCACCCTTTACCAATACAATGTGCCCATGCTACAGACCTTAAAGACGGCCCTGTGACCCTTTACCTACATGAAATGTCTATGATACAGATCTTTCCAAGGTCCTACAGGATCAGAAATTGTTTACCTAAGTGCCTATAATACAAACCTTTTTAAAAATAGTCCAAGTCTATAAAGTGTATATAACACAGACTTTACCAAGTGGAATCAGAAAACTTTATTAAGTAAAGGTTCACTGAAGTCATTTTATAGGGACCTTCAGTGGGATCAGAAACAGAACTGTATACAAGTGCTATATGATTGTATAGGCTGTCTGTGACCCTTTACCAACATGAAGTGTCTATAATACAGACCTTTATGAAGTGCCTGTGACCCTTTACCAACATGAAGTGTCTATAATACAGACCTTTATAGAGTGCCTGTGACCCTTTACCAATACAAAGTGCCCATGCTACAGACCTTAAAGATGTCCCTGTGACCCTTTACCTACATGAAATGTCTACGATACAGATCTTTCCAAGGTCCCACAGGATCAGAAATTGTTTACCTAAGTGCCTATAATACAAACCTTTAGTCTATAAAGTGTATATAACACAGACTTCACCAAGTGGAATCAGAAAACTTTATTAAGTAAAGGTTCACTGAAGTCATTTTATAGGGATCTTTAGTGGGATCAGAAACAGAACTGTATACAAGTGCTATATGATAGTATAGGCTGCCAATTGTTGCCTACACGGTCTATCAAGCCGCTTATTTCATTCAATCAATCAAACTATAGCTTACAACAAATTACTGCTGTTAATCTAGCTCCACAATTATAGAATTTACGCTAAATTGGATAGCCGTAAGTTACTAGAAATTTGCCCCTACCCCACTGTGGGCCTGCCCACATGAGATCTTTATCAATGTTAAGTTTTGTAGTCAGAAGTATTTTTGTTGAGTTTTATGGTCATGTGCAGTAGGTAGCGGTAGCGTGTGTATGTGTGTTAGCAAGGATTGTACGATCACAAGACCAGAACATTGCAGCATTTTGTGTGAACAGTAGGCGGGAGTTTGTGCTAGTATTTAAGTTGTGTGTCTCGTGGTTCGAGTTAGTTCTATGTCATCTCAATTCGCTGTGTCGTTATCCTGTGTTTAAAGTAATTTAATCCTACCTAAAACCTATTCCTTCGGGCGGGTATGGTTCGCCGGGTAGTCAGCAGGAGGCATACACTCTGGTGGCAGCAACTACTTTGCTGTCTCCAGGTGCGAGCGAGAGAAGGGAGCGAGTAATCCAGACGCAATCGAGCCCACACCCACATCATTCTAATTTAATACAGATAATAATGTTATCAATAATATATGGCAATTTAAAAATAGTAATGTTTAGGTAAGCACTCCCTATGAATATTCTAGAACACATCTGCTCGGTAAGGAATGTCTTGTCACAACAACGTAAATCAGATATATGGTAAAGGGTTCCTGATCTAAACAGGTACTTAAACCTGGTCAACCAAATAAATGGTAAAGGGTGTGTTGTCACAATAAGGTAACACAAGTACTTGGTAAAGGGTTCCCGATCCTACATCAACCAATTTCATGGTAAAGGGTGCCTTGAATATTTAGTAAAGAATTCCTAAAACCTTGGAAAATATTGAGGTTGTGTCACAGGCATTTGGTCAACCGTAAAGTATGTTAAATACAATAACCCAGTCTAGAACTTGGTAAAGGGTCCCTAATTCCAATTAACAGGCCCATTCACCAGGACTCACATTTAGTCAGCAATCACACGTTAGGTATCTGACAAGCATAAAGTATTTAAACAGTTATTGTTGGAGTGAGAGAGTTGACAGTCCTGTGATAGGAACTATTAAAGGTGTATCATAGTTACTAGGCTAATCCTACATATATCACAAGGAGTCTAGCCATCATGGTATTTGGTAAAGGTCACCAATCCTAAAAGAGGTGACATTTCAATATATTGGTATAGGGTGTATTGTCAATAGACATGTTATACTATCGAACTCTCAATTTTTTGTGCCACATGATGCACAGTTTTCCAACCAATGGTCACTAATGAATATTAGCCTCTCCACTCTTAACATTATAAGTGATCATCATGCAACCTTTGTGCATTCTCTTATAATTCAAATATCAGCTACAAAATCCAAGCACAAAGTGTGTGGTACTCTGCTAACTAGAAAAACGGAATCTCACCGTTAATATAGAAGTGCAGCATGTATCTGCCGTTACTAGAATCATTTGGGGGCTATTCCACAGTGTCAGCTGTCCAGTGGAGGTGCACTGTAGAGGAGTAAAGTCAGACCTATTCAGACTTCTATATTCATAAGCTCCAGTGTCCTCTTAGCTCCATCAATGCTGCAGATAGCATGGTGGAACTCCCAACAGCCTGAAAATAGAGATGGGAAAAAAAAGTTAATGAAAGTAACCTCATGCAAGATGTGTTAGACTCCTGATTCTAAATATAGCCCAAACATGTGCTTGTATGCATAAAAGGTCATCAAACACTCCTGACTTGAGTAAATATGAATGTGTGCAAAAATAACTTCCAGATAAAATATGCATTCACAATTTAGAAGTAGCTAGCTACTGTCTACTACTACATAATGACTGCCAAATTTTTTGAACCAATATCCCAGCAGATTTATTCAGCATATATTCTGGGGGCTGCATCTATGATGCTGAGGCTTCTCTTTACTGCTGTAAGATACTAATACAATTTTCAATCAATACTTTCTTTCACTGGTCATTAAAAAGTTGTAGCTATCCGAAGTCAAACTCAAACATTATACAAATAGCGCACACCGTCACCACAAATTATGATAGTTCACCCACACTAAATCACTACCACTAAAAAATTACTTCATCTCAATCACATCTCTCTTCTGGGGGGCTCCGTCGAACCTGACCTTCACCATTATCTGCCTCGTACAACTCACACCACCGCGCACAAAATTAGTCTCGCGGGCCAGACCCTTTACCCAATATGAAGAGAAATATTGGGTAAAGGGTCTGGCCCGCGAGACTAGCACAAAATACGCGAAAACTGGAGAATTTATACCATACGCATCACGGACAATTATTGGTAAAGGGTCTTTGCTGGGGAGAAAAGGGCGTGGCTGCACTACGAGAGTAAAAGAAACGTTGCAAACTTACATGAGACATCGGAGGAAAACCGCTCACCTGGAAGCATCATTTACAATTTTTAGGTAGGTTTTGTCTCAGGTGATTTATACAGGTGTGGGGGGGTTGAGGTAGGGGGGAGATTTTGTAGAGTTAATTTAGCCAAATAATAATATTGAAGTCAGACAGATGAAAACAGGACAAACTATTATGAATTATGCACCTCAACTTTATAAAAGAAGTATTTTACATTTTAAACGAACTAACAGTACAGTAAAACTGTGGTTTTTCATATATCTTTTTAATTTTTTTCTTAAAATGTTTTGTCAGGGAAAAAGTATGGAGGGTGAACGAAATGGGATGGGGGTGGGGGGAGGGAATCCCAACATTGCCATAGTCTCTATGAAACCCTGCCTTTACCTACCCCTATGCTGGGAAATATGTGATATAATTAGAACATAGTTCTGATTCAAATCTCCTCCTCTCTCTTCCTCCCAATAACGTCCACTGCTTACTTGCAGTCTTGTATAACTTGGCAGTAACCACTGAGGAGTGGCTGTGAACTTAAGCAGAGAAAGTGGCTATAGATTAAGATAGTGGGAAGGGTTGAAAGAATTGCATCTATAACTAATTTTTGGGCTTGTAAGTGGTAGAGATAATACTACCAACAGGATAAGGAAAGGTTTTGAATGCTTACACTGAGTCTCCATAGATAATTGGCATTTTCCTGAATTCTAAAAGTCATATCTAAATACGGCAGTAATGTGCTTTTAGCCAAAAACCCAAGTGTGATACTTTTATGTTCATATTTTATGTTGATATTTTTTTAGTTCTGTCACTTTTGGTTAAGGAGAAGGCTGGGTCGGTGGCTTGGAAAATATGAGTGGGAAACTAGTGCTAGTTATATCCTGCATTGAACCCACTTACTTGTGTGTGTGTGTGTGTGTGTGTGTGTGTGTGTGTGTGTGTGTGTGTGTGTGTGTGTGTGTGTGTGTGTGTGTGTCCTTGGCTCAGGGCCAAGTTCAAGCCCCACTCTGGCAATTTTCCATTTGGTTTTCCATATGCCTCCCGCCAGTCCACCCAGCTGTGATTGGGTACCTGGCATTTGCTTGGGTGCAAATTCAAGGCCTTTCTCATGAAACAGCAATGTTTGGGTGGCCACGCCACTTGCTGTGAGGAAAGGCCTATTCTCCTGCGAGTTCCTAGCCTGGCTCCAGGAGCTTTGCTTGCATGGCTCACAGTGCCTGCTTAGTGCACAGGCATCCTGGGTCTGCCAGGTGTGCATGACCGCTTAACGGCAACAAGAGATTTACAAATTTGTATTTGGATGTGTGTGCATGTTCTTAGATGGACACTAATTGGTGGAGTTGAGGAACTATGAGCACGTGTTGGAGGATGTACTATGCTAGATGTTTGAACACAGCCATGTGAAGCACCACTGTCTTGTTCATAAGAGCTACAGGTATGTAACTGGGATATATGTTTTTGTTGCATTTTATTAATGTTTTCTCTTTTTGTCAGGCTGTAACGATTACAATGAAGTGATTTCAAGAAGTAAATGAAGACTATCTCTAAGTACAAGTGACATTTGTACGACATGTCTATCGAACATTACGTCTTTGTTTTTTTCTTTTTGTGATTATTTTACTGTTGATTATCTTTTGTTGGATTGTGATTATTGCATGTCTGTATTAAATGAATTGAAAAAAATAAAGGAAGTCATATGATCAGCTGGTAGTGTTGAACCTAATAGTCCTGTCTGCTTATTATTCTGCTGCAAATGGACGTTTATCTGGGATACGGAGGGCGATAGCAGCAGAATACACCTCATTACTGGGGACAGGTGGTGGTGTTATTGTGATATTTTGATCAATGACATGCAATCACAGCAGTGTTGTTGTTCCTTAGTTATTCTAAACAATGCTTACACACTTGGCTATGCTACATGCATGTATGCATACAGATCAAACCATCTCAATTCAGATTCATAGACCAGTGTCTAGTGCACTCTGCCCGTAGTTTTTAGATACAGTAGCAACTTATTTCTCAAAAGTCAGTTTGGCCCAGATCGTAGGGAATGGTCCTGCGGAGGTGTGCAGATGGTGCAGGTCACAGGTGGAGGCCTTGGTCGCTGAGCAATTAGTGTCATGCTGCAGGGTGTGCAATGGATCCCCAGATAATCAGTAATGCATGCATATTTAATATGCATGCATAATAATATTATATCATGCATGTTTAATATGCATGAGGCGCGAAATCCAAGATCTTGGGGATTAAACATGTCCTTACATAGTAGAACATGTTCTTCCTTTATATCACACTAACAATACTATTACATGGTGACCATGGGCTCCTCCTACATAAGGTGGAGCCATAGCATGATCCCAAGCAAGTATCAATTTAATTGCACAGCAACTGCAGTCTCTCTATATACCATTTTTCTTGTGTCTGAACTGATTGTTATGCAATTTGTATTTAGATATGTGCCATAGGTTAAAAAATAGGTGGAGGTTGTGGTCTCCTGTGCAATGTTAGTGTCATCATGAGCGATGCAATAGGTCAGATATATGTGAAAGTCATGGGAGCTATGAAATTAATATAGTGAGATGTACCACTGACAAACGCAGACTTGCCATGTGCTGTGCAGTTAGTACAATGATGAGGTTTATGTAGTTAGCACCCACCACACTGAATGCATAGCAACTGCATGGCCTTCCTACCTATGCTATATTATATCCTTACAACACGACTTTTTGTACATGTATCTCAGGATATGGAATGTGTGCAATTGGATCTAATGCATCTATAAGTTGAGGCCATAGTCGCAATAGCATTTCCTCGATGTGTAACGGGTTCTGATATTCTTTACTCCGATTTTACACTTGCCAAGTTAGTATACTCATGTTTGCTATTGCTGCCTTTTACTTATTTAAACAAAACTGAATAAAAATAATAATATACATCAGTTTTAGTAACAGGTCCTCAATCACACCACAACAGAACCAAGCAAGCTTACTGCTAACATATACCCATTTTAAACTTTGATTTTCTGCAAATAATTGTAGCATGTCACGCTACCAAGTCTACTAGATCATATGAGTGTGAATGAAACGAAACCAGTGAAATGACAACTAGTACAGCTAGTTTGTAGTTCAGTCTCATAGAAGATGTATACAGTAGAGTGACTGCAGAGAACCCCAAGGCTCCCAGAGAACAGCTCATGGAAAACGATATCTGAATGGTAGACATATGACATTCCCAGCAGTCCGGATGACCAGATCCATCGGTAAATTAGACTCCATCACAAGCGAAGGCCAACTTGGATTATTACCTACATATAATAATAATAATAACAGCGGTAGTAGTAGTAATACTAATAATAATATTATTAATAATAATTAACAACAACAGCAATGTATAACTAGAAAAAAAAAATCCTGACTGATGAGGATAAAAATAATGAAATTAGAGTAGTAATACTATAGCGGAGTCATTAAAAAAAAAAAAATGTGTGGCATTCAATTGAAATACAACAGCAGTGACAGGCTGACAGACAGAATTATTGACAGACTGACAAACTTATTGAGTGACTGACTGACAGATTGACTGACTGACTGATGACAGATTGACTGACAACACACTGACTGACTAACAGATTGACTGACGACAGATTGACTGACAGATTGACTGACTGACAGATTGACTGATTAACAGATTAACTGACGACAGATTGACTGACGACAGATTGACTGACTGACTGACAGATTGACTGACTAACAGATTGACTGATGACAGATTGACTGACTAAAACATTGACTGACGACAGATTGACTGACGACAGATTGACTGATGACACATTGACTGACTAACAGATTGACTGACGATAGATTGACTGACTAACAAATTGACTGACGACAGAATGACTGATGACACATTGACTGACTAACAGATTGACGACAGATTGACTGACGACAGATTGACAGACTAACAGACGACAGATTGACCGACGACAGATTGACTGACGACAGATTAATTGACGACAGATTGACTGGCGACCTCTAGTCACTGGTCATATGAGAACCTCATTACTACCTCTAGTCACTGGTCACACGAGAACCCCATCACTACCTCTAGTCACTAGTCACATGAGAACCTCATCACCACCTCTAGTCACTGGTCATATGAGAACCCCATCACTACCTCTAGTCACTGGTCACACGAGAACCCCATCACTACCTCTAGTCTCTGGTCACATGAGAACCTCATCACTACCTCTAGTCACTGGTCACATGAGAACCTCATCACCACCTCTAGTCACTGGTCATATGAGAACCCCATCACTACCTCTAGTCACTGGTCACACGAGAACCCCATCACTACCTCTAGTCACTGGTCACACGAGAACCCCATCACTACCTCTAGTCACTGGTCACATGAGAACCTCATCACTACCTCTAGTCACTGGTCACATCAGAACCTCATCACTACCTCTAGTCACTAGTCACATGAGAACCTCATCAATACCTCTAGTCACTAGTCCCATGAGAACCTCATCACTACCTCTAGTCACTGGTCATATGAGAACCCTATCACTACCTCTAGTCACTGGTCACACGAGAACCTCATCACTACCTCTAGTCACTGGTCACATGAACCCATCACTACCCTCTAGTCACTGGTCCACATGCGATCCTCATCACACTTCCCTCTAGTCACTGGTCACATGAGCACCTCATCACTACCTCTAAGTCACTGGTCACATGAGATCCTCACACTACCTCTAGTCACTTGTCACACGAGAACCCCTCACTCCTCTAGTCACTGGGCACACGAGAACCCCCCCATCACTCACTACTCTAGTCCTGCACACCGAGAACCCCATCACTACCTCTAGTCACTTGGTCACATCAAACCTCATCACTACCTCTAGTCCTGGTCACATGAGAACCTCACCACTACCTCTAGTCACTCAGTCCCCTAGAACCTCTCCTACCCTCAGTCACTGGTCATATGAAACCTCATCACACCTCTAGGTCACTGTTCACACGATAACCCCTCATCACTACCTCTAGTCACTGATCACATGAGAACCTCATCACTACCTCTAGTCACTGGTCACATGAGAACCTCATCACTGCCTCTAGTCACTAGTCACATGAGAGCCTCATCACTACCTCTAGTCAATGGTCATATGAGAACCTCGTTACTACCTCTAGTCACTGATCACATGAGAACCTTATCACTACCTATAGTCACTGGTCACACGAGATCCTCATCACTACCTCTAGTCTGGTCACATGAGAACCCTATCACTACCTCTAGTCACTGGTCACATGAGAACCTCATCACTACCTCTAGTCACTGGTCACATGAGAACCTCATCACTACCTCTATTCACTGGTCACATAGTCCTCTCACTACCTCTAGTCACTGTCACATGAACCTCATCACGACCTCTAGTCACTGGTCACCTGAGATCCTCATCACTACCCTCTGTCACTGGTCAACACAGAACCCCATCACTACCTCTAGTCCATGGTCATATGAAACCCCATCCTTCCATTCCCTCCAGTCACTGGTCACGAGAACCTCATCACTACCTCTAGTCACTGGTCATATGAGAACCCCATCACTTCCTCCAGTCACTGGTCACGAGAACCTCATCACTACCCCTAGTCACTGGTCACATCAGAACCTCATCATTACCTCTAGTCACTGGTCACATGAGAACCTCATCACTACCTCTAGTCACTAGTCCCATGAGAACCTCATCACTACCTCTAGTCACTGGTCATATGAGAACCTCATCACTACCTCTAGTCACTGGTCACAACTACGAGAACCTCATCACTAACCCTCTAGCACTGGTCACATAGAACCTCATCACTACCTCAGTGACTGTCCATGAATCTCATCACTACCCTCTATTGCACTGGTCACATGAGAACCTCATCACTACCTCTAGTGACTGGTCACATGAGATCCTCATCACTACCTCTAGTCACTGGTCACACGAGAACCTCATCACTACCTCTAGTCACTAGTCCCATGAGAACCTCATCACTACCTCTAGTCACTGGTCATATGAGAACCCTATCACTACCTCTAGTCACTGGTCACACGAGAACCTCATCACTACCTCTAGTCACTGGTCACATGAGAACCTCATCACTACCTCTAGTCACTGGTCACATGAGATCCTCATCACTACCTCTAGTCACTGGTCACATGAGAACCTCATCACTA